>ERZ777305.277-NODE-277-length-86435-cov-28.423894_pt1 | contig 86435 bp, 70 predicted proteins | sample MGYA00374965_ERZ777305 | MGnify/ENA primary metagenome ERZ777305 (study PRJEB29328, sample SAMD00013331) | mouse gut metagenome | study: EMG produced TPA metagenomics assembly of the Metagenome analysis of fecal microbiota from mouse which was promoted...
ATGGTGATGTCTATTCCACATTATCGCCTTAGCGTGTCCGCTGAATAGTTACCTTCGGAAAGGGCTGTCAACTTATCAGATAGCCGTGGCCGGAGCGGTTTACGATGCGGTTGCCCACTTCGCCGAGTTTCTTGCGCAGGCGCGATATGTTTGTGTCGACTATGCGTTCGTTCGTGCCGGCTGAATCTTCGGCCCAGACACGGCGGTGTATTTCCATGCGCGTCACGTAGGTGTTGATGTTTTTTACCAACAGTGCCAGAATAGCGTATTCGGTGCGGGTGAGAGGCACGGTGTTGCCGTCGACGCGCACGGTCTGGCTCTGAAGGTCGATGTACATGTTGTCGATGGTGACAACGGTACCGGCAGCGGATTTTACCGAAACCCGCCGGCGCAGCAGGCTTTTAACACGCGCTACCATTTCGCGCAGCGAGAAGGGCTTTACGATGTAGTCGTCGGCTCCTGCATCGAGGGCGTCAATAATCATTCGCTCGCCTTTGATGTTCGAGTACAGTATTATTCCGACGTGTTCGGTAAGAGGGTTGTCCTTGAGGTCGTATATGAGATCCATTCCGGAATATTCCTCGCCTATGGAGTCCACGATTATCAGGCTTACGTCGCCAAGTGAATCATGCTCCACTTCCCGGGCGTGGAGCACACGCCGCACGGCATAGCCTTCGCTGCCGAGATTTATTTTCAGCAGCTCGGAAATGTTGTCGTCGGCATCGACAATAAGAATGTTCCCCAGGGATGGTTCGGTAGGCATAATTTGTACTTTGCGGGTACAAATATCGAAATAATGTGCTAAAGTTATGCAGTGGTAACAGAATTGTATTGTCTTTGTTTGCGAATTTTAAAACGCACCCCCGCGCAGGGAGGTTCTGCGTGGGGGTGGGTTATGTATTTTGTCTGTTGCAGTTGAGGATTTCAACCTCATGCTGCATGTTTGCGGAAGTTGTCCCTCAGGGTGTCGATTACATTAATTATGTAGTCGCCGGTCTTCTCGAGGTCGCCGATGATGTCCATGTAGTAAATGCCGGCCTGGTATTCGTAGTGCCGTTCGTTGATGTTGCTCACGTTGGCGCCGCGCAACTGGTTGCGCAGGTTGTTGATTTCGCGTTCCTTGTTGTAGGAGTCGATGAGGTCTTTGCCGCTCACGTTCTCGATGTCGGCGACGCGTGCCACCATCATGGACATTGCCTGGCGCACGTAGTCGTACATGGCGTCGATGTTGGCGTATATCTCGTCGTTGAAGTCCACTCCGGATTCGATTTTCCGGTTGAGGATTTTGCCTATACCCATGCAGCTGTCGGCGATGCTTTCTATTTCGCTTATGATGTTGAGCATGGCGGCGATGCGCAGTTTTGCCTCGTTGGATAGCCGTCCTTCGGCGGTTTTGTTGAGGTAGTGGGCTATCTCGAGTTCCATACGGTCGGAGATGTCCTCGTATTTTTCCAGTCGCGAGTAGCGTTTGTTGTATTCCTCGGTCTTGGGTTTGGTGTGGATAAGCTCCTGTGCCATATCGATCATGCGGCTGACACGTTCGCTGTATACGCTGATTTCTTTTTCTGCCTGGGCGATATTGAGTTCGGCGGCGCCGACAAGACCGCGAGATATGAACTTGAGGGTGAATTCCTCGTCGTCGCGGCGTTTGGCGGGCACTACCCATTCCACAATCTTTACATAGAGTCCGGTGAGCCATATCATAATGCATACGTTCACCAGATTGAATGTGGTGTGGAACAGCGACATGCCGAACGAAACGCTCATTTGCATGGAGGCTATTTTGGTGAGCACCTCATGGCCGGCCGGCAGCGAGTTGCTGAAAAGCTGGTTGTACAGGTCGGGCTGTTCGCTGTGGAGGGTGTTGACGAAGGTGTACAGCTCATTGGGGTTTCCCTGGCCGATGGCTTCGGTGAGCCATACGTTGAACTGGGCGAAGGGGATGAACACGCAAAGGCACCATATAGTGCCCAGAAGATTGAACAGCAGGTGCCCCATGGCAGTGCGTTTGGCTGCCACATTTCCGCTCATGGAGGCCAGGATAGGGGTTATGGTGGTGCCTATGTTGCTGCCCAGCACCAGGGCGCATGCCAGCTCGAAGGTTATCCAGCCTTTGCTGCACATAATCAGCACGATGGCAAAAGTGGCCGCCGAACTCTGTATGATGGCTGTTACCACCAGTCCAACGGTGGAGAACAGCAGTATGCCGCCGAGATTCGGTGTGGCGTAGTTCTGAAGAAAAGAGAAAATCTCGGGATTGCTCTGCAGGTCCGGCACATAGTCGCTTATCATGTTCAGTCCCATGAACAGGAAGCAGAAGCCTATGAGGAATTCGCCGAAGCTCTTGGTCTTGCTTTTATTGATGAACAGTAGCACAACGGCCAGGGCCATCAGGGGGAGGACCATAACTGAAATGTCCATCTTGAAGCCGAAAAGTGCTATAATCCACGCGGTGAATGTGGTTCCCACGTTGGCACCCATTATTACCGCCATGGATTGGGCGAGCGACATAAGGCCGGCGTTGACAAAACTTACCACCATGACCGTCGATGCCGACGAACTCTGGATAAGGGCGGTGATGAGGCATCCGGTGAGCAGTCCGGTCAAACGGTTGCGGGTCATGGCCGACAGGATGTTGCGCAGTCGGTCGCCGGCCACTTTCTGGAGCCCCTCGCTCATCACTTTCATGCCGTACATGAACAGACCTACAGCGCCGAGCAAGCCCAGAAAATCAAAAAAAGTATAGTCCATTATAAACGCTTTGGTTTTCGCCGCAAAGTTAAAATAATTTCCCCGCACTCACAACAGCGCCGGCAACGGCGCCGGCGAGCCGGCAGACCGCATACTGAAGCAGAACGGCATAGGCGGAGACAGAACGGATTCCCCCGTCACGTAGCCCCGGGCGTGCCGCTACGTGATGGGGGGGGGATATGGCAGACGTGTATTCCGGATTGTCCGGGGCGGTGTTACCGGCCTATTTTATGCAGGATGTCGATAAGGCGGTCGCCGAGGCCGATGTTGTATCCCTGGGATATGTACACTATGCGGTTGAACGTGTCGGCGATTATGAATACCGGATGGTCTTTTGTGTCCAGGTCCATATTGGCGCATATCTCGCGGATTATGTTGCTGTCGATATCCGTGCCGAAAGTCACGGTTTCGGGAAGTCCGGGGAACTGTGAGGCGTTGAATCGTGATGCCGATGGCATGTCGTCGAAAAGCAGCAGTATTTTTCCGCCCCAGGCTTCGAAATCGTCCTTGAACTGGGATATGTCGTTCAAGGCGTGGGTAGTCGGCTCATGATTTGGCGACAGTACCCCCAGAATGTAGTATCCCCGGCCTGTGGTCGACAGTATGGAGCGTGCTGCACTTTCTCCGATATTATGGTAGAGGTTTTCGGAATTGAAAGTACCTATGACCTGCACTCCGGCGGTGTCCTGTCTTATTTCCATGCGGGTATCTGCCGCCATATCTGCCTCCACCGGGAATATTCCGGCTTTTGTGAGAACGGTTCCGTCGGCCATGCGTTGCCCGGTGACCAGCAGGTACTGGCCGGAGTCAAGTGTGGTTTCAGGCAGGAACGTTGTCGATAAGGTGGCATCTTCAGGATAGTTGAGCAGGGCAGGGCTTCCGTTGTCTATCTTTGACAGGGTGAACTGGTAGTAGTACTGCGGGTCGGCCAGGCGTCCTGCCTGGGTGTACTGCAGCCTCACCTTTCCTGTAGGCGTGTCCCGGATACCCGTCGATGCGGAGAAATCGGCATCGGTCCAGTTGTTGTCGCTGTCGGCATACTGTGGTTTGCCTGTCACCGGGTCGATGCGGGCGGGGATTCCCATGCTTCTTGCTCCGGCAACGAAAAATATGTTGCGGGAGTCGGTGTCGGTGAGTCGTGTGCGGTACACCGATGCCGGGTGCATGCGAAGCCGCTGCGGATTCCACACGGTGTCAATGGCAATGCTGTCGGCGCACCATTTCACCCATTCCGAAGGAGAGTGCCGGAACCGTGTCTGTTCGTCCAGTGGAATTGCCGAGCGCAGATAATGCCTGTAGGGCGTGAGCATTTCATTGGCCACGCGGGGATTCAGTATGTACTCTGCGTAAAGCGGAGAGTCAATGGCAGGGGTGGCTGCATGGTCCGAGAGCGTTTCGGGCGATATGTCTCTGAGGTCTTTTTCGGAAACCGCTTCGAGGAGCGGCAGAGCGTTGGGGTTCGATATGTTTTCTGATAAGAAGTCGGTAATCGTTCTGTGGTTGCCTCGTGAGGCCACAAGGATACGTGCTATGCGGTCGGCCGAGTCAGCGTCGGCGATTCCTGAATCCGACGCGAATCTTACGCATTCAGGCTGTGAAAAGAATGTTGCGGTGTAGGCGTTGCGGATGGAGTCTTCGTGCGATTTGCGCAGTTCGTTGTCGGCTATCTGCGCATCGCTGAGCCGTGGGATGCTGGCTGACTGCCGTGGGGGCACCAGATTCCATTCCCATGAGCCTGCGGAGTGTGAGTCTTTGTCGAGCGTTATTGTGGCTCTGGTGCCTTGGGCGGTTACTGATACCGGCGCGAACCCGAATCTGTTTCCGTCGGAAGCCCACACAATCATGTCGCCGAGACCGGTGGTTAGGCTGGCCTTGCCGTCGCTGTCGGTGAGTTTCGACGCGATGGTGTACAGTTCGGCGTAGTTGTACAGTTTGAATTCGGCTTTGGCTCCCGCCACTGGAATGCCGTCGGAATCCACCACCAATATTTCCGTCGTGGCGGTAGGAGCATAGTTGGATGTCACGTTTATCTCCGTATAACATTCGTTACGTCCCAGCTGCTCTTCGGGTCCGTGATATGCGCCTGTCACTTTAGTGTTCATCATCATTCCTCTCGAAGCCGGGGCGTTGAACCATCCCAGGTTCAGCACCGGCTCGGGCTCGCATGCGCCGATAAAGTGCCAGCTGCCGTCGGCCCAGGCCTCGACCCACGCGTGGTTGTCGTCGGTGTGGGCCCAGCGGGGAGTGTACACCTGCCGCGCGGGTATGCCCATGGCGCGTAGCGCGGCGACAGTGAAGGTTGATTCTTCTCCACAGCGGCCATATGCGGTGCGGACCGATGCCAGCGGCGAACTGGTACGGCTGTCCGATGGGCGGTAGGTCACTTTTTCGTGACACCAATGGTTTATCTCGAGTATGGCCTCGGACATCGACAGCCCTTTCACGCGGTCTTTGAGTTCGTGGTAGAAAACCGTCCGGCAGCTGTCGAGATTCTCGTTGTTCACCCTCACCGGAAGAACAAAGTGGCGGAACAGGGTTTCGGGTACAGTGCCGCCCCACGGCATTTCCTGGCGGGCAAGCAGCGAGCACCTGACATTGTCAAGGTAGAATTCTCCGCTGTAGTCGGTCATGTCGGGGAGCGGCATGTAGGCGTAGAGAAATTCCATGGCGTTTCTCTCGGCGTCGGTCATCGCGGTTGAGAACACATCATATAGATTCCGGTGTGCGGTCTGCGCTTTGCGCTTCTCGAAGTCGGAGTGTACGCCGTCGTGCCGTCGCGAGGCCGATGTGGCAATAATGGCAAAGGCCAGGACCAGTGCGGTGAATATGTTTCTTTTCATGGGCTTGGATTTTAACGGTGATTGCGGTGTGGTGTGAATGGCGCCCTATATGGTACTCATCTGCTCGAGCAGTTCCCGTACTGTTTGCGGCGATGTCTCTTTGCGTGTGAACTCGTCGGCAGCGGGTGCCCCCATCGATACTCCCTGCCGTCGGTATTCCATGGGGCTTGCCACTTCGGCGCGTGCCGAGGCGTGCAGTTCGCGGCAGCCGGTGCACTTCAGTATCCTGGCCGCGTTGGCAGGCGTTACTCCGCTTCCGGGCAGTATTCCGAGGCGTCCGGCTGCCTGCTCATGTAACTTTTTCAACATAGGGATACCTTGTTCGGCGGTCGCCGCCTGCCCCGAGGTGAGGATGCGGTTGCACCCCAGGTCGATAATCTGTTCAAGTGCGCCAAGGGGATTGTGGCACAGGTCGAACGCGCGATGGAACGTGATGTTTATACCACATCCGCCGGTGGCTTCGATCAGCCGGCGGCAGGTGCCGGTGTCGATGTCGCCGTCGGGAGTCAAAGCCCCGATTACGATTCCGTCGCATCCGCATGCCGTTGCCGCATGGATGTCTTCAGTCATGCATTCGATATCCGAAGCCGAGTAGACGAAATCGCCTCCTCTCGGCCGGATGAGCACATGGAGCGATAGTCCGGGTATCTCGCGTACTGTCTTTATCATGCCTATTGAAGGCGTCAGGCCGCCTTCGCCGAGGGCGGAGCACAGTTCCACGCGCTGGGCGCCTCCGCGTGCCGCCGCTATGGCGCTTTCGAGTGTTCCGGCACAGATTTCAAGTATCATTTCTTTGTATCTTAAGCTCGATGATATGGTCGGTTGTTTCGGCGTATGGCTCCAGGGAGATTAAGGTCTCTCCGTTCCTGGCCTTTTGGAATTGTACGGGACGCCTGCCGGTATAGGTAAACGCTTCGCGCACGTCGAACCCGGCGGGGAGCAATATCTCGGAGACGCCCGGCTGGAGGATGTGCAGGAACATGCGGTCGCCTTTCACGGTGGCTGTGCCCCATTCGGCGGCAGTGATTCCCGCAGACGATGTGCCGTAGACGGTTTCCCCGTAGGTGCCGAGCCATTCGCCCATCTCGGCAAGCCGGCTTACGGCTGCGGCTGGCAGCTGGCCGTTGGGTTGCGGCCCTATGTTCAGGAGCAGGTTCGCGCCCATTCCGGCGGTTCTTATCAGATAGTGGATGAGCGTTTTGGAGTCTTTGTAGTTCTGGTCGGCGATTTTGTATCCCCACATGCCGTTCATTGTCTGACATGTCTCGAGAGGCAGGCGGCTTATGGCCTGTCCTGAAAGTCCGGCGCTGTTTTCGCCCGGCAGGTCGCGCTCGAATATCTGTATGTCTTCACCCGGAAAGGGTGTCTGATGATGGTTGTTTCCTATGAGGCACCACGGTTGCAGGTCGTGTATCATGCGGTATTGCTTTTCCAGTTCCCAGTCGAAGGGTATGGAGTCGCAGTCGTGGTCCCACCATCCGTCGAACCATATGGCGCCGATTTTTCCGTAGCCGGTGAGCAGTTCGGTAATCTGCCGGTTCATGAAGTCGTAGTACGCCGGCCAGTCGGTTTTGGTGCTGTCCCGACCTGTGCCGTGTCCCGTGCGCCCCCATGGATATTCGTCGCGCGTCCAGTCGAGGTGCGAATAATAAAGATGGAGCTTTATGCCTTGTTTATGGCACTCTTCGGCCAGCTCTTTCAGGATGTCTTTCTTGTAGGGGGTGGCATCCACGATGTTGTATGGCGACTGTGCGGTGTGCCACATGGAGAAGCTGTCGTGGTGGCGCGATGTGAAGCATATGTATCGTGCTCCCGACTGTTTTATCGCCGATACCCATTCGGCGGCATTGAAGTCGGCAGGATAAAAGCCTGCGGCAGCTTTTGCATATTCGTTGCGGTCGAGATTTGCGTTGTGCAGATACCATTCGCCCTGTGCGAACATGCTGTATATTCCCCAGTGGATGAATATGCCGAACCTTGCATCGGAAAATTCCTTTTGGGCCTGGATTATTTCCTGCGAGGGTGTGTAGGATGCGTTACGGTCGTCGGCATGCGATGGTGTGTGTGCGGCAATCAGGTAAATTGCCGCAAGCATGAATGTTCGTTGAAGCTTGTTCATCGTAGGGCATAGTTTTAAGGCGTTGCCAAAGATAGTGATAAGTCGAGCGTACAGCCAAATTTATTTACATTTCGCCAAGACTATTATTATAAGCAAAGAGCCCGGTAAGGTTGCCGGGCTCTTTGAATGAATATTGTGTATAACGGGAGCTAAATCCCGTGATGCTTATTCCACGCTGGAGTAATCGAGCGGGATTTCGAAATAGCGGGAAAGTGATGGCAGGTTTTCCCGCATTGAGGGCACAGCGAAGCCGACGCCTTCGAAGTATTCGTCGGAGGCCTGCTGGCGGGCGACTTTGACCGGATCCGTGCCTACGGTGGTTTCATGGATTTTTTTGCCGCTTGCATCGGTGACTGTGACATCGAGCCTGTCGCCACATGCCATAAGCTCGACTGTGGTCTTTGGTGCTACCTGGAGTGTGAGTTCTGAATAATTCTCGATATTGAGCACCAGCTCGGCGGTAATGTCCACAGAACGGTACACATAGCGGCGGCAATCCTTTTCCCGCTCGAAAGCGCCTTCAAGAGCGCCATCGCCAAGACGTTCGCTATAGCGCAGGCTGCCTATGGCCGAAGGAATGCGCGGAGTTATGGCAATGCTTCCGCTGAGCAGCCGTGGGCGGATGCCGAGGAAGTCCTGATACCACACCCTGATATGTTCAGCGTTGCTCCACCCTTGAAGGAATGTGCCGGAGCGTCGGGCCCACGATGTGCCTTTGCGGGGCCATGCGTCGGCGTTCTCGGAAAGACTGCCAACGGCGCCCTGGAACAGCGCCTGGCGGTTCATGTTCTCGAACAACGTCCACGCAATGTCCTGCTGTCCGGCCTCTATCATCCGCTGCATGGCCATGCCGTTGTTCCACAGCCAGACAGTGCCGTTGTGGTATGCGTCGTCTTTATGGTAATGGTGCCAGTTTTCATGATAGGGATGGAACTGAGCGTCGTTCTGGTCGAGCGAAGCCACTCCCCACGGATACACGAGTCTCTGCCAGGCATCGCGTGTTTCCTTCATCACCAAAGCGGAATCCGCCACCATGCCGAGGGCATACAGCATGTTGGGGCGGTATTGGCGGTCCGGGGTGCCGTCGGCATCAAGATGGTCATAGACCACCATGTCTGCCTTGTCGACAAACATACGGTTGAAGGACGACCAAAGAGTGTCTGCCATTGCATCCCATCGGCTGGCTTCTTCGGGATGGCCTGTCATACGCGCCATCTCGGCTCCGTCGCGCAACTGCCCGTACCACAGCGCCTGGATGTCGACGGCACGGTTGCCACGGGGCGAACACGGATACTTGCCCTGTCGCTTGGCGTCCATCCAGGTGTCGGCATCCGCATGAAGCAGAAAACCGTTGGAATCGGTTCCGCGCTCGATGGCGCTGTTTATGCTCAGCTCCACCGCCGGGTATATGGAAGCGAGGAAAGTGGTGTCGCCGGTGTACTGCATATATTCATATACGTCTGTCACGAAGCGGGGTGTTCCGTCGGCGGTATTATAGATAATGCCGTCGGGATTGGCGCGGTTGGGAATGCGCCCGAGAGTTTCCGATGTGGAATCCCTGTCCTGGAATTCGGCAAAATCTCTGAAAATGCTCCTTGCCGTGTCCCACTGTCCGGTACAGAATACCGCTCCGGGCATGGTTATGAACATGTCGCGGCCCCAGTATTCGTTGAACCACGGCAATCCGGCATAAATGCCGTTGCCCTGCTGGCAGGTGACAAGTTCGTCGGTGGTAAGCACTATCCAGGCCATAGCCATATCCAGGGTGTCGTTGTCGGACAACAAGGGGTTGGAATGCTCCACAAAGCCGTTGAGCCTGTCGATGCGTTCCTTGAGCATTTTATCCTTGTCACGTCGGAAGACAGCTGCTGTCGAGTCGGCCAGCTGCCCTTCGCTATACGATATTATGAAGCCGCCGGCATCGGCCGGGGCGGTGAGTCTGGTGCCGTTCCACCGGTATTGCACATCGTTGTACGGTTGGAGGGTGATAACCCCTCCGGCAGATTCGGCAGGCACGAACTCTATCCCTCCAGCCCCCGGATGTCCGGGAGAAAGGAGTCGGGGCGCCAGCTCTATCCATACGGAATCGCCCTCCACGTCGGAAAGCTCCACAAAGAGCAGCTCCTCGAAGTCGAACATGAAGAATTCCTCTCGCGCCTTGGGATATATGCGGCTTATCTTGTAGGGATACACCGTTACGTCGGCTTCACTCCTCGACAATGTGTCGCCGTCCACACCGAGAGTGTAGTCGCTCAGCAGCCGGCGCTTGGCTATGTTCCAGCCGGCATGCCAGTTGTCCCAGTTGTCGGTGTGGGTCATGCCGTACCAGAACGCCGCCTTCTTGTCGGTAAAGGAATATTCGCGCTGGCAGTCGGCAGGCACGGATATCCCCATCGAGTCAACGTTGATACGGCTCAGCTCCCCCTCGTTCTCCGGCAGAAGGGAAGAGCCCGTGCAGGCTGCAACAAGAGCCGAGCAGCCTGCAATAGCAAAAAAACGTCCAAAATTCATGTAAAAGTAAGTATGTCGATTTATAAGGTGCTGTGTTCGGGGAGCAAAGATACGGATAAGTCGAGAACAAAGCCAAATTATTTGGCCTTTGCCGGGCGAGAATGTCCTGACTTATGTTGTAGAACATATAAAAATATATGCTCATATATAGCACCGCCAATAACATTTTTTTTGTAAACTTGCACTTGATTTCTGAGCCATAGAGTTGGCAGACGAAATCAACAACTTTACAAAAAAGGTGTTATTGAAATTTTATCTTTCATTATCGAACTTGGCGGTTTGAATTGTAGCAAAGGTAAGATTGGCAATAGCACCTGCATCGGTTGCTTATATCCTGCCGTGAATGGCAGATTATATAGCAATATCGGTGTGGGGCTATTGTTTTATCTGCTACAAAGGTACGCCAAGACCTGATAATGAGATAAGACAAGATACAATCCTCACACCTTTTTATGTTCAATAACTTAGCCGTTCCGCAGAGGATTGAGGAACACGAATGCATATATGGATTCTACAACAAAAGCCCCATTTGCTACCCTCTCCTACGAATGGTCTGAAGAATATTTCAGTCAATTCGCTGACACCCTGAACAATTCTTTAATCAGACGGACTTCCGAATGGTTCTTCATTGTGTGGTATATGCTAATGGCACTGATATTGTTTATAATCGGAGGTGTCTATAATGTTTTCATCGGATTAGTTCTATGTCTATGCGCTATTTATATAATTTGGAATAGATATAAGGGATATTCCGTCTCTGCAATATACAAATCATATAAGATGTACGAGGATTTAACGGTGTTTTATGAGTTTTATGAAAAACATTTTGTCGTAACAGATAAGTTTGGATCTAACACTTATCCATACAGCATACTCTACTCCATAAAATCATCAAAATATGGATATGCGTTGTGTCTCTCAAAAGTAAGTGGATTTTTTATCCCTAAAAGTGCTTGCGATAAGCAACTGATTACTTTATTGGGGCAGATGAATCCCCAAAAAGGTTTATCACTATGAAGTGGATGCTGTCTATCTTATTACTCATTATAATGAGTTCTTGCTAACAGAACGTTCTTACCAAACATATTGGCAAGACAATAATCTCTGCGTGGTGATGAAACGCCCGACAGTAGGGATAATAGAACTTGGTAAAACGGATTGGAACGGTGTAGAGCTTGATGATGTGGTGGAAACTATATACAATGAGTGCATACAAACTGAACGAAGTGGGAATGCCATTGTTTGGGTGCGCTTTGAGAACCCACAGACTGACAGATATGCGTAAACTTGTGATATTAAATGAATAATCTACAAAGTAAAAGAATCAAAGCGTCTCAACTTGTTCTCATCGGAACTATTTGTGGAGACATAATCGGGTCGTGCTATGAATGGCAATCTACAAAAAGATATGATTTCAAGTTATTATCTGAATATAGTAGATTCACGGATGATACAGTGTGTTCTGTTGCTATGGCGGATGCATTAGTCCGCAATATACCATTTGACATACATCTTAAATATTGGTGCAAACGGTATCCACGTGCTGGATATGGACGAATGTTCAGGAGTTGGATATATTCATTCATAGAAGGTCCATACAACAGTTGGGGTAATGGGTCTGCAATGCGTGTTAGTTCAATTGGAGCTTTTGCGGATAACTTAGATGATTGTTTATCATTGGCAAAACAATCTGCTGAAATCACACATAATCATCCAGATGGCATCAAGGGAGCACAGGCCGTAGCATCCTCAATATTTCTTGCATTGCATGGCTACAATAAAAATAGAATTAAAGAATACATTGAAAATCAATTTGCTTATAATTTAAGCAGACGATATGAGGAAATACAACCTTCTTATCAGTTTGAGATAAGTTGCCAGAAATCAGTTCCAGAATCATTAATCGCATTCTTAGAAAGTACAGACTATGAATCTGCTGTGCGTAAGTCTGTAGCGTTTGGTGGTGACGCAGATACTATGGCAGCTATTGCAGGAGGAATCGCGGCAGCTTATTACGGCGAAATCCCTCAATTTATTATAAAGGAATGCCTTAACAAACTTCCGAATGATATTAAAGACGTTATCAATCAATTTAACACTGTTCTGGACACTACAATGATTCGGTAAAAATTACCGAATCATTGTAAATCATAAACTATTATCAAATCACTCTATAAACTACAAAAATCACTCCGACAGATGAAATACTTACCATTCTTTTTATTAATTGTCTTGCTTTGTTTGATTGGCTGTTCAAAATCAGGACAGACGGATTCATGTGATTTAGAAAATGAGACTTTGGAAATTACGCATAAGCCTTTTCCTGATGGTTTTGAAATATTTGACAAAGGAGACAATATCTGTTTTGTCAAATACCGCAATAAGATAAATGGCTTTGATGTTAGAATTGCTGTACGCCCTTTCGCCTATATTGATTCTATATTGTTTGGAAGTGCTGAAATCGCATTTTTACGGAACGACACTTGCTTTATATCTTTGCCGAATTCGTTTTTTAGAATTGACAGTTTGAATAGAAAACAGATAGAGAACTTTGATGTGGTGGAATTGGACTATCAATATCCACAAATTAACAAGTCTAAGCCTATAAAATTTAGCCAATTCAGCGCATTGCCTTTTTTCTTCCTTGATGTCAATTTTGACGGAGAAGATGAATTGATTATGAATTATGCAAGACAAGGACAACGGTATTCTAATGCCTATGTCGCTTATGGATTACAATATTGGGATGGGGAAAGCACTGGCTACGATTATCTTTATGATTCAACAAGAGGAATAGCCCCGTTTGCCGATTTAGATGACCTTTCAGAGATTGATTATACAACTCAGGAAATATCAACATTCTCTTATGGGGGATATTCAGATAGTAAAAAGTGGATATACAAACCTATCAATGGAAAGATTATTTTGCATAGAATTGAGGATTACGACAGCTTAGGCTGGCTTCTTGCAAGACGACAAATATTGAACGTTGATACAATTACCTCATATCATAATGGCAGGGAATACCTTTATGAATAGTAAGATAAACGCTTACCATCCTTTCTAATCAGTTTGATATTGCTCTGCTCCTTTGGGTGTGGTTACAAACATAAATCCGTAGAATCTGACCCGTTGGAACAACACAGAGATACGTTGTTGAAAGCACCAGCCATCCCGACTTAGTAAGAATCAGATTCAGCGACATACGCAATGATGATTTCTGCATAGTTGACACCCTTATACCTATTGCTCCACACTCTATTACAGTAAGGAGTGACAACGTACATTTTTTTCAGGAATAATCCATTTTATAAGGTGGAATCAGAAAAAGTACATGATTCCGAAATATCATCGTTCACCGATAGATTTCCAAACCCACAAACCCACAACTGAACCCACAGCGGATAAACGCTAACGATTTTCGGACTTCAAGCGTTTCTATATCAGAAAGAATCGCTATCTTTGCGAAACACCTGCAACCAACGCGAATTTAACGCTTATGAAGTTGATTGAACTGAACATGGATAAAATCATTGCCTTGTGCAAGAAGTACAAGGTGGAGAAATTGTGGGTGTTCGGTTCCATCCTCACTCCCCGCTTCAACGACCAGAGCGATGTGGATTTCTCGGTCCTTTTCAAAAAGGGAGAAATCAAATTACTCGAATACGCCGATAATTTTTTTGATTTCATTGACGAGCTGAAAGTCTTGTTCGGCAGGGATATAGATATGGTGTGCGAGGATGCTGTGAAGAATCCTTATTTCCGCAAGGAGCTTGATGCGACCAAACGACTGATTTATGGATAACAGAATCGAGAAATACCTGTTTGACATCCTTGTCGCCACGAATGAGATTATCGAGGAAACCGAGATTCGCGGAAAACGTTTTGAGGTATTAGTCGAAGACCGGGTATATCGAAAGTTCGTCGAGCGCAACATTGGCATAATCGGAGAAGCGATGAACAGGGTTCTCAAACTCGATGCCGCTATTCCAATTACTTCTGCTCGTAGTATAGTGAATACCCGTAATTTTGTAATTCACAGCTACGACAGCCTTGATAAGGAAATAATATGGGGCATCGTAATCAATCATCTCCCACTCCTCAATGAGGAGGTGACACAATACCTTGATGCATACAGCGATATTTCAGACATGACTGGCTTATGAAGCTGATTGAACTGAACATGCAACGAATCATCGACCTTTGTCTCAAGCACAAGGTCAAGACCTTGGCGGTCTTTGGCTCTATCCTCACCGATAGGTTCAACGACCAAAGTGATGTGGACTTGCTTGTAAACTTCGACACCACCGACCATGAGAAATGGGATTACGTTACAAACTATTTCGATTTTAGGGACGCATTAGAACGGCTTTTCGGCAGGAAAGTCGATTTGGTAGTAGAGAAAGGTTTGAAGAACAAGTACTTCATAGCCAATGTCAATCGTACAAAACAGATGATTTATGGCTGATGAATATATTTTGAAACATCTTCAAGATGTTTTGGATGCCATCAATGAAATGCAGAGTTGCTTTGTTGGCTTTCCAAACAGATTTGATTTGTTTGAACAAGACCTTATGCGAAGATGTGTTGTGGAGCGCAAGACAGAGATAATGGGTGAAGCAATCAACCGCATAAGGAAGAAAGACCCTACATTTGAGATTCCAAACGCTAAGTAAGTTATCAATACACGCAACCGCATAATACATGGTTATGACAGCGTGGAAACTGAATTTCTGTGGGGATTGGTAGTACGCCATATTCCTGAACTTAAAAAAGACATTGAACGAATTATTGTCGAATACGAAGAACGATACAACCGCGAAAACGACATACTTTCCGACAGACAGTAACATTCTGCGCTATCATCAGAGCGTGTCTCCGGAGGTCCGGGCTTGTCGCGGGCATTGTCCTCCGCTATCAGTTGCTGCGGATGTCGACACGGATTTCATCGACGGTCTCGTTGTAGACCTGCCGCACATGTCCTGACTTGTCCTGACTTTCCTTCCGAAAACCACTTATCATTGCGGAAAAGGCCGCCTTTGGCTTTTTTTTCCTATTTTTGCAGCGTGCAAGAAGGGCGCATGTGTGCCCGAGGCATTCCAACTGGTTTAAAATCCCCATAACCTAATAATCTTAAATCATTTTACATGACAAACAATTCCAAAGCAAAGGGCGCGTGGGTGGCTATTCTGGCCATGTTCTTCCTCTTTGCAATGATATCTTTCGTTACCAATCTTGCAGCTCCGCTCGGCACAATCTGGAAAAACAACTATGAATGGTCGGGCATGCTCGGCAACCTTATGAACTTCCTTGCCTATCTGTTCATGGGCATTCCCGCCGGCAATCTTCTCATGAAGATAGGCTATAAGAAAACAGCGCTTATCGCTATGGCCGTAGGCTTCGTGGGCCTGCTGTTACAGTGGTTCTCCGGTATTTTCGGCGCTGAGACCGGTCTGTTCGCCGTCGACGGCCAGACGGTAACCCTCAATTTCATTATCTACCTGCTCGGCGCTTTCCTGTGCGGTTTCTGTGCGTGCATGCTCAACACAGTTGTCAACCCCATGCTCAATCTCCTTGGCGGCGGCGGCAACCGCGGCAACCAGCTTGTGCAGATGGGTGGCACCCTCAACTCTCTTTCAGGCACCTGCACCCCGTTCGCCGTCGGCGCGCTGGTGGGTGTGATTACCAGATCGACATCGGTGGCCGACGTGGCTCCGCTGCTCTGGCTCGGTATGGCCATTTTCGTGGTGGCATTCCTGGTGATTTCCTTCGTGGCTATCCCCGAGCCTCACATGGCCAAGAAAGGCGGCAAGAAGGCTAAACACAGCCACAGCGCCTGGAGCTTTCGCCATCTGGTTCTCGGAGTGGTGGGTATCTTCTTCTATGTAGGTATCGAGGTGGGTATCCCCGGCATCCTTATATTCTACCTCACCGACCTTACCGGAAGCGTGGCCGTGGGCACCGCCGTGGCATCGTTCTACTGGCTGCTGATGCTTGTCGGCCGCTTTGGTTCGTCGCTTATCTCCGGTGTGGTTTCGAGCCGCGCTCAGCTCATCTTCGTGTCGTCCATGGCCATAGTGCTTATAGTTGTGGCTATCTTCCTGCCCAAGGACCTCGGCATGAAAGCCCCCGGCTTCGTTTACGACCCCGTGGAATCCACCACCGGCATGCTCACCGGAGCGGATGTGCCTGAAGAGGTGGTCGCAGGTATTGTGGCTCTCGAAGAACCCACTGCCGAATCGCTGGCTGTATATCAGGAATATCTCGACCGTGCCGAAATCAAAGCCGAAGAAATCGTGAACGCCCGCAAGGTGCCTGTGATTCCCTACAGCGCATTCCTTCTGGTTCTCTGCGGCCTGTGCACATCGGTGATGTGGGGCGGCATATTCAACCTGGCGGTGGAAGGGCTCGGCAAATACACCGCGCAGGCATCGGGCATATTCATGATGATGGTTGTCGGCGGCGGCGTGATGCCTCTTATCCAGAACGCCATAGCAGGCTCCGACAACTACATGGGCTCCTACTGGCTCGTTGTCGCCATGCTTGCCTATCTGCTTTTCTACGGCTGGATAGGCTGCCGCAACGTGAACACCGATATTCCCGTCGACGACAAGATGCCCGATCCACGCAACCTCTGACAACGCAGAATCTGCATACATAATACAGGCCAGCCAGCTTCCAGCCCGTGGAGGCTGGCTGGCTTGTATTATATAAGAAGGTGTCCGCGATTGGGCTCGATTCGCATTATGTGGGTGAAAGAGGCCATATGGTCATCAAACTGGTCGTCGACGGCTTCTTCCGGCATCGCAAGCTACCTTGGCAACGGTTCGGAGGCGGAGCGTACTGTAATGAAAATGGCCCGCGTGGCCCGCAACCGGTAACTATGTTATGCGGCATGGTTTTCCCTGTGCTGTTCTGTAGAAATCCAGGTTAATTGTAGTTAAATATCACTTTATATTACTAAACAAAATGTAGCGTGCGACGTGCGGTTTGGCCGCGGGCTCTTTTTTTGCTATCTTTGCACCACATCTTCGCAGAGGAGGAGGCCTAAAGCTTCCTCCTCTTCATTTACGAAACAATGATTGACAAGCAGAGACTCAGCGAGGTGGTAGAGAGCTGCCTCGAGGGAACGCCGATGTTCGTGACCGAAATCGCCGTAAGCCCCGACAACAACATACGCGTAGAAATCGACAGCGACGAAAGCGTGGACATCGATGCCTGCGCCGCCATTACCCGCGCCATCGGCGACGCCTTCGACCGCGACGTCGAGGATTACGAGCTTGAAGTGGGGTCGGCAGGCATAACCTCTCCGCTGCGCCTTCCCCGCCAGTATGCGAAATATTTAGGCAAGGATCTGGAGGTGCTCACCGCCGACGGCCGCAAACTCCACGGAGTGCTTGCCGCCACCGATGGCGAAGGCGACGCGTTCGGATTCACCATAGAGGTGCCTGTGAAAATTAAGGAGCCCGGCCAGAAGAAACCCCGAATGGGAGTGGAGAGCATCCGCCTCGCTCCCGCCGAGTGCAAGCTGGTGCGCTACGACCTCAAATTCTGATAAAATATCATCCACAGCAAAATACCACACATCCCCCACCTTACTCCTGCAATGGCAAAGAAAGAGGAAACACCAAATATGGTCGAGCAGTTCGCCGAGTTCAAAGAACTTAAGAACATCGACAAGACAACCATGATCAGCGTCCTGGAAGAATCGTTCCGCAACGTGCTCGCCAAAATGTTCGGCACCGACGAGAACCTCGACGTAATCCTCAACCCCGACAAAGGCGACGTGCAGATTTTCCAGAATCTGGAAGTGGTGCCCGACGGCGAAGTCCGCGACCCCAACCTGCAGATTTCCCTGAGCGACGCCCGTGCCGACGACGACCCCGAGGCCGAAGTGGGCGAGGAGCACTCGCGCGAAATCATTTTCGAGAAATTCGGACGCCGCGCCATCCTCAATCTCCGCCAGACACTGCAGAGCCGCATCCTCGACCTGCAGAAAGAAGCAGTCTACAACAAGTTCAAGGATCTTGAGGGAGAGCTCATCACCGGCGAGGTGTACCAGACCTGGTCGCGCGAGACGCTGCTGCTCGACGACGACAAGAACGAGCTTCTGCTGCCAAAGAGCGAAAGCATCCCAGGCGACTACTTCCGCAAGGGCGAGACCATCCGCGCCGTCGTGGCGAGCGTGGACAACAAGAACAACAACCCCAAGATTACCGTTTCGCGTGTGAACGAGAACTTCCTGCGTCGCCTCTTCGAGCTGGAAGTGCCCGAAATCCACGACGGCCTTATAAGCATCCGCGCCGTGGCGCGCATCCCGGGCGAACGCGCCAAAATCGCCGTGGAGAGCTACGACGACCGCATCGACCCCGTGGGCGCATGCGTGGGCGTGAAAGGCTCGCGTATCCACGGCATCGTGCGCGAGCTGCGCAACGAGAACATCGATGTTATAAACTATACCGCCAACACGGCGCTCTTTATCCAGCGTGCGCTTTCGCCGGCACACATTTCCACAATCCGCCTGGATGAGGAGAACCGGAAAGCCGAAGTGTTCCTGCGCCCCGAAGAGGTGTCGCTGGCCATCGGCAAGAACGGCCACAACATCAAGCTGGCCACCATGCTCACGGGATACGAAATCGACGTATACCGCGACACGGAGATGATTTACGAGGACGATATCTTCCTTGACGACTTCCGCGACGAAATCGACGCCTGGGTGATCGACACCCTCAAGAACTGCGGCTGCGTCACTGCCAAGAGCGTGCTGAACACCCCCCGCGAGGTACTCATCGAGAAAACCGACCTCGAAGAGAACACCATCGACGAAGTTATTGAAATCCTTAACAAGGAATACGAGGACGAAGAACCACAGCAACAGCCCGAGGCCGACGCCGACAGCAGCCGACAGCAATAACCCCAAACCCATATATGGCGAAAACAAAAATCAGTAAAGTAGCAACCGACCTCAACGTTTCTCTGGCAACGGTATTCGACTTCCTGCGCAAGAGAGACATCAATATCGACGAGAGTCCCAACACCCGCGTGGAACAGGACGTGGTCGATATGCTGATGCACGCCTTCAAAAGCGACGTAAACCTCAAGAAAACCTCCTCCGAAATAAGCAGCGAGCGCAGCGCCGGCCGTGCCCGCGCCTCTGAAAAGCCCGTCCGCGAAGGTGCCCCCAAGGATGCCGCTCCGGCCGAGGCTGCTGCCGGCACCACCAAAGCAGGACCCCGGATACTGGGCCATCTCGAACTGGATGCCAACGGCCGCCCCATTGTGAAGAAAGCCGCGCCTGCACCCGCTCCGGCGGAACCTTCCGCCAAGCCGGCACCTGCCGCAGCAGCAGCAGCGCCTGCACAGCAGCCGGCTCCCGAGGCTGCTCCGGTTCAGGCTCCTGCGGCTTCCCCCGCACCAAAGCCCGCCCCTGCGCCGGCTCCCGCTCCTGCGGCAGCCCCTGCACGCGCGCCTGAAGTGAAATCCGCACCCAAGGCCGAGGAAAACACCAACAACCAACCCAAGCCCGAGACAGCTCCCGCCGTTGAAGCGAAAGCTGCACCCAAGGCTGAAGAAAAAACCAAACACGAGTCCAAACCGGAAGTGAAAGCCGAGCCAACCACACAACCCAAGGCCGAAACCAAAGCCGAGGAAAAAAACGCGACTGCCGAACCGGAGATTTTCACCATCGAACGCTCCACGCCAGCACCAGCCCTCAATATCGTGGGCAAAATCGACCTCGACGCCCTCAACCAGAGCATGCGCCCCAAGAAGAAGGGCCCTGCCGGACGTCCCGGCCAGCCCGGTGCCAAGGCCGGCAATGCCAATGACGCCGAGCGCAAGAAACGCCGCAGAATAACAGGCAAAGAAAAAGTCGACATCGAAAAAGTAGGTCGTACCGCCGGCAACCAGCAAGGAGGCAACCAGCAGGGCGGAGGCCAGGGTGGCCGCAACCAGGGTGGTCAGAACCGCAGCCAGGGAGGCCAGGGCAACCGCAATGCCGGCTCCGGCAATCGCAACCAGGGCAACCGCAATGCCGGCCGTCGTCCGGCTCCCGTGCCCGAAGTCAGCGAGGAGGATGTACAGAAGCAGGTGAAAGAAACCCTTGCACGCCTCACCTCCAAGGACAAGGCTCTGCGCAAGGGTGCCAAGTGGCGCAAGGAAAAACGCGAGGCCGTGGCTTCGCGTGAGCGCGAGCACATGCGTGCCGAGGAGGCCGAAAGCCGCGTACTCAAAATCACCGAGTTCGTGAGCGCCAACGAGCTTGCTATAATGATGGACGTGCCGGTGAACAACGTTATCGCCACCTGCATGAACCTGGGTGTTATGGTGAGCATCAACCAGCGCCTCGATGCAGAGACAATCAATATCGTGGCCGAAGAGTTCGGCTTCACGACCGAATATGTGTCGGCCGAGGTTGCCGACGCTATCCATCAGGAAGAGGACGACGAGGCCGATCTGCAGAGCCGTCCGCCGGTGGTTACTGTGATGGGCCATGTGGATCACGGCAAGACCTCGCTGCTGGACTATATCCGCAGCGCCAATGTGATTGCCGGCGAGGCCGGCGGCATTACGCAGCACATCGGGTCGTACAGCGTGCGCCTGGCCGATGGCCGCTATATCACCTTCCTCGACACCCCCGGTCATGAGGCGTTCACCGCCATGCGTGCCCGTGGTGCCAAGGTCACCGACCTTGTGATTATCATCGTTGCCGCCGACGACGCCGTGATGCCCCAGACTGTGGAAGCCATCAACCACGCGTCAGCAGCAGGCGTGCCCATCGTGTTCGCCATCAATAAGATCGACAAGCCCCATGCCAATCCCGACAAAATCAAGGAAGAACTCGCCGCCATGAACTATCTGGTGGAAGAGTGGGGCGGCAAATACCAGAGCCAGGACATCTCCGCCAAGAAAGGCATAGGCGTGGATGAGCTGATGGAGAAAGTGCTTCTCGAAGCCGAGATGCTCGACCTCAAGGCTAACCCCGACCGCCGCGCCGTGGGCACAATCATAGAATCGTCGCTCGACAAGGGGCGCGGCTATGTGGCCAACGTTCTTGTGCAGAACGGCACACTCCACGTGGGCGATGTAGTGCTCGCGGGCAACAACTTCGGCAAGGTGAAGGCCATGTTCAACGAGCGCAACCAGCGCATCACCCAGGCCGGCCCCGCCACTCCGGCGCTGATTCTGGGTCTCAACGGCGCTCCTACCGCCGGCGACATGTTCAATGTGCTGGAAACAGAGCAGGAAGCCCGCGAGATTGCCAACAAGCGCGAGCAGCTCGCCCGCGAGCAGGGTCTGCGCACAACAAAGATTCTCACTCTCGACGATATCGCCCGCCGCAAGGCCATCGGCAACTTCAAGGAGCTCAATATCATTGTGAAAGGCGACGTGGACGGTTCTATCGAGGCTCTTTCCGACTCGCTTATCAAGCTTTCCACCGAGGAGGTGCAGGTGAATGTGCTCCACAAGGCCGTGGGCGAGATTTCCGAAAGCGACGTTACCCTGGCCGCAGCCTCGGATGCCATCATCATCGGTTTCCAGGTGCGTCCCAGCTCGGCCGCACGCCGTGCCGCCGAGCGCGACGGTGTCGAGATTCGCCTGTATTCGGTAATCTACCAGGCCATCGAAGAGGTGAAGGATGCCATGGCAGGCATGCTTGCTCCCGAAATCAAGGAAGAGGTTATCGGTACCGCCGAAGTGCTGGAGACATTCCATGTGTCGAAAGTGGGCACCATCGCCGGCGCCATCGTGCGCGAGGGCAAGCTCAAACGCAACTGCAAGGTGCGCCTGATCCGCGATGGCATCGTGCGCTACACCGGCGACCTTGGTAGCCTCAAGCGCTTCAAGGACGATGTGAAAGAGGTGCTCTCGGGCTATGAGTGCGGCCTCTCGATAGCCGGTTACAACGATCTCCATATCGGCGACCTCATCGAGGGCTTCGAGGAGAAAGAAGTGGCACGTACCAGCATAGACTGACAACTGACTTTACTTGTCGCGCGCGTCCAGTCGTCGGGTGCGCGCGGCTTTTTTTAATATGTATTCGGAAATCTATATCTCGCTTGGCTCCAACAGCGGCGACCGCCATGCCATGATAGGGCGTGCGGTGTGTGGCCTGGCCGAGGCGTTCGCGCACATGGACGCTACAATAAAAGTGGCCGAACCCGTTGCAGGTCCGGCCGTAGGTTTTGTGTCGGAAAATCCGTTTGTGAATGTAGGGGTGCTTCTTTCGGTGAGAAAGTCTAATGCGTGGACAGCCGCCGAACTCGAGTCTCTGCTCGATGCCACCCAGGCCGTGGAGCGCTCCATCTCCAGTATGCCTCACCGCAATGCCGACGGCAGCTACCGCGATCGCGAAATCGACATAGACATAATTGCCGTGGACGACGTTGTGTATTCCTCGGAGCGTCTTGTGCTGCCGCATCCGAGGATGCGCGGGCGGCACTTCGTGCTCAGGCCCATGGTTTCGCTGCTGCCCGGATGGCGGCATCCGGCTACGGGGCTTGCAGTGGAGGATATGCTGTCAGAATGCGGCGATACTGAGAATCACGCCTGCGCAGAGTAGCACAAGCGACAGCACAGCTATGGTGATGGCTCCACCGCGGCCGGCACTCTTGGTACGGAACACCACCGTCGACGACACCCAGCACAGTGCCATGCTAATTACCAGTGCAAAGGCCAGCCATACCAGTGCTGCGGCCACGGCCAGCCCTGCGAAAGGGTGCAGCGGGAATCCGAAGGCGTCGAGAATACCCACAGAGTCGACACACAGGAAAGCTATCAGCCCTGTTGCCACGGCGGCGAATCCTACAAGGGACGCAATGGCGCAGATAACCGCCACCAGACCTACGAGCGACATGAGCACTTTTATCACGAAGCCGAAAAGGGTGGTCCAGAATCCGGGTTCATTGTCGTTGGCTGCCGGTTGTGCGGCCATGTTTTGTCCCAGAGTCTGAGGATTCACCGGCAGGCCTTCTGACTTGAGGCGGTCGGCTACTGTGGTGGCCGGGGGAATAATCATCCATGCGAACAAATATAACAGGATGCAGGGCCACACATATGTGAAGCATGCCAGCAGCGCGAACAGCAGGCGCATGATGTTGGCGTTCCAGCCCAGATAGAGGGCGATGCCGCCGAAAACGCCGCCGAGCAGCTTGTTCTGCATGCTGCGGAAAAGTTTCTTGCGCGCCGGTCTCTGAGGTTCCGCTACTGGTGCGGGAGGTGGAAGAGCGGCACCGGCGGAATCTTCGCCCTTGTCGCCGCCGGCGCCGTTGAGCTCTTCCGGCCGTCCGATAGTACTTATTACCTTGTTGACATCGGCCAGCACTATGACCTCGCAGCCGCCGGCGATACGTTCCGAGAAATGCTCGCGGATGCGTGTTTCGATATCGGCTACAATCTCGGGGCCTTCCTCGGAGCCGAAAACAAGCCGCAGCTGGTCGAGATATTCCTGAAGAAGACGGTAGGCGTCCTCGTCGATGTGGAAAACCTGGCCGTCGATATTTGCTGTGAAGGTGCGTTTCATTGGTTGGTGATGGGTGGTGGGGTTGGTGTTTGACTCAGATGTGCTACTGTGGACGTTATTTCCTGCCACGACTGCTGAAGCTGTGCAAGGGAGCTTTCGCCCAGAGGGGTGAGAGAGTAATACTTGCGTGGTGGTCCGGCTGTCGACTCCTGCCAGCGGTACTGGAGCAGGCCGTCGTTTTTCAGGCGGGTGAGCAGAGGGTAGAGTGTGCCTTCCACCACAATCAGGTGGGCGTCCTTCATCCTGGTGATTATTTCCGAGGCATAGGCATCGCCCTTGCGCAGCAATAGCAGCACGCAGTATTCGAGCATGCCTTTGCGCATCTGGGATTTGAGATTGTCGATATTCATCGGTGGGTGCTTGGTTGACGACGCAAAGGTAGATAATAAATAGTACTGTGCAATGCATAGTACTAAACCAATCCTTACAATTAATACTATTTCACAATTCGATATATCTAAAGTTAACATCGATTAATTCGCTGCTGCCCTTAAAGCGCTTTATCTAATTTTGTAGTTTGAAATAAAGTGTCAATGAAACAGGAGACTATTCATATAGGAGGCATACCGTTGTCGGTGGAAGTGAGTGGCGCCGGACCGCGGGCGGTGATAGTTATGCACGGCTGGGGCTGCAAGGCCGCCACGGTGCGTGTGCTCGCCGATGCCGCCGCCGGAGCGGGTGCCACTGTGTACAACCTCGACCTGCCGGGTTTCGGAGACACTCCCGAACCTCCCGAGGCATGGGGTGTTGAGGAGTACGCAGGTTTCGTCGAGGAGTTCTGCCGCATGAAGGGCATAGAACGACCGGTGCTGATGGGCCATTCCTTCGGCGGCCGAATAGCCATAGTGATGGCTTCGCGTACGCCCGTGGAAAAGGTTGTGCTGGTGGATGCCGCCGGCATAAAGCCCCGCAGGTCGTTGCGCTACTATGTGAAAGTGTATTCCTTCAAGGCCGCCAAGTGGCTGCTCCCCAAAATTGTTGGCAAGAGCCACGGGCATGCTTTAATTGAACGCATGCGCGGGCGCGCGGGATCTTCGGACTATTCGCAGTCGTCGCCGCGGATGCGCGCGGTGATGAGCCGGGTAGTGAATCAGGACCTGCGCCATCTGCTGCCGGCGATATCGGCGCCCACGCTGCTGATATGGGGCGAGCGCGACACCGCCACTCCCATCGCCGATGCCCGGCTTATGGAACGGCTCATTCCCGATGCCGGGCTTGTGAGTTATCCTGAAGCCGGCCACTATTCGTTTCTGGATCGTCCGGCGCAGACACGTGCTGTGATAGAAAATTTTGTAAGCCCTTCCAAATGACAATATTCCATACCGTACTTTTCACCGTGGCCGCCGTGGCCGCCTTAGCCAACTGCTGTGTGGAGCTGCGCCGCTGTCTGATGATGCTCCAGCAGAACTCCTACCGCCCCGAGCGCTACCGCAAGTGGCTTAGCCAGAGCGCCGACAGTACTTCGGGCCTGCGCCTTACGGGTTTTATAGTGCTTCTGTTCTGCATCACGCCGTTCTGCCCGCCGGTGGCAGGTGCTGTGCTGATGATTGTGTTCCTGGCGTTCTGCATCTCCGTCCAGAGTCGCCGCCGCTATAAGAAGCCGCTGGTCATGACCCGCCGTGCCATGCGCATCTATTCCACGTCGCTGGCCATTGCGGTTATTGCAGCCGGAGCCCTTTCCCTTGCCGGAACAGGCTGGAACGGCGGCGCCTACCGTATGGCGCTTGTTTTTCTGGCGGCTTACTGTCTAAGCCATGTACTTGTGATTGTGGCCACATGGCTTCTGGAGCCCCTGGAACGCCATATCAATGCGAAATATACAGCCCAGGCTCGCGCCATTCTCGAGAGCATGCCCGGACTGCGTATAGTGGGAATAACAGGCAGCTATGGCAAAACCACCACCAAGCACTACCTCCATGCCATGCTCGGTGAGAAATATTCCACGCTGATGACTCCGGGCAGCTTCAACACGCCGTTGGGTGTGGTGCGCACCATCCGCGAGCAGTTGCGCCCATATCATGAGGTGTTTATCGTGGAAATGGGTGCCAAGAACATCGGCGATATCGACGAGATTTGCCGTATCGTGCATCCTCACGATGGAATCATCACCGCCGTGGGGCCGCAGCATCTGGAGTCGTTCAAGACTCTGGCCAATGTGCAGGCAACCAAATTCGAGCTGGCCGATTCTCTTCCTGCCGACGGCCTGGTGCTGGTGAACGACGACTTCGAACAAATCGCCGACCGTCCGGTGGGCAATACCCGCTGCCTGCGTTATGCCGTGCGCAACACTGCCGCCGCCGACTACACGGCCTCGGGCATCGACTACAGCCCTGCCGGCAGTACCTTTACCTTGAACTGCCCTGCCGACGGCTGGAGTCTGAGGCTGCGCACGCCTCTGGTAGGCGAGTGCAATATATCCAACGTTATGGCTGCCGCGGCCATGGCTCGTGAGCTCGGTGTCCCCGACTCGTCGATAGCCTATGCCGCAGAACGCCTCGAGCAGGTCGAACACCGGCTGAGCATCAAGCGTGTGTCCGGAGGTCTCACTATTATAGACGACGCCTTCAACAGCAATCCCGTAGGCTCAGCCATGGCTCTGGATGTGCTGGCTGCGATGCGCCTCGGAAAACGGATTCTGGTGACTCCGGGAATGATCGAACTCGGTTCGGGACAGAAGGAGCTTAACGAGGAATTCGGTTTCAAGGCAGCCTCGGCAGCCGATATAGTCATAGTCGTGGGACACTACAACCGCCAGGCCATATCCGAAGGACTCAGTCGCGGCGGCATGGGAGAGGGCAGCGTGTATCTCGCCGAAAGTTTCGCCCATGCGCAGACCATCCTTGCAGGCATGGCTTCGGCAGGCGACACCGTGCTTTACGAAAACGATCTTCCCGATACATTCAAATAGAATATGAAATCTACAGCAAAAACTACTATAGGAGTGGTCTTCGGAGGCCGTTCCACCGAACACGAGATATCAGTCATATCTGCCTGCCAGGCCATGGCCGCCATCGATCGCGACAAATACGATGTCGTACCCGTGTACCTGAGCAAGCAGGGCCGCTGGTTCACAGGCGACGGGCTTGCCGATGTTACTGCCTACCGGAACATCAACGCTCTTCTGGACCGCTCCACCGAAGTGTACATGCGCCCGGTCTACGGCGACTACAATCTTTACCGCGCAAATGCCGGCGGCCTGTTCGGTGCCAAAGGTCCTGTGGCGAAGCTTGATCTGATTATTCCGGTGCTGCACGGCAGCAACGGCGAGGACGGCATCTTCGAGGGTGTCCTCGAGACAATCGGTATTCCCTATGCCGGATGCTCCACGCTGGCCTCTGCCAACGGCATGGACAAGATTATCATGAAGATGATTCTGGCTGCCGACGGAATACCTGTGGTGCCCTATGTGTGGTTCACCGACAAGCAGTGGTTCGCCGGTCGCGAGGCTCTTGCCGCCAAGGTGGAAAACACACTCGGCTATCCTGTGATTGTGAAGCCCGCCAATCTGGGTTCGAGTGTGGGCATAGGCCGCGCCGACAACCGCGGGCAGCTCGAGGAGCGTGTGGCCGACGCGCGCCGCTACTCGTCGCGTATCATCGTGGAGCGGCTGGTGGAGCAGCTGCAGGAAATCAACTGCTCGGTGTTGGGCGACTGCGACGAATACCGCACCAGCGTGCTCGAGGAGCCTATCAAGAGCGGTGAGATTCTTTCCTATACCGACAAGTATATGGGCGGCAGCAAGGACAGCCGCGGTATGCACGCCGCTGCAAAGCGCATTCCCGCAGAACTTCCCGCCGATGTGACCGCCGAAATAGGCCGTCTGGCCGGCGAAACCTTCCGCGTGCTCGGATGCCACGGCGTGAGCCGTGTCGACATGATGATCGACCGTGCCGACGGGAGCATCTATGTGAACGAGATAAACACCATTCCGGGTTCCTTGTCGTTCTATCTCTGGGAGGCTACCGGCATATCCTTCGCCGAACTTATGGACCAGCTTGTGCGCCTTGCCCTGAAACGCAAACGCGAGCAGGCATCCAAGACAGTGAGCTACGATTCCAACATTTTCGCCCTCGGTGGCGGAGTGAAGGGCGCCAAAGGCTGCAAAGGGGCAAAAACGGCCCGTTGAACAGCCCGCAGTTCGGAATATAATTCGTAAATTTGCAGTTCAAAACAAGCAGTTAACAGATTATCCCACGATGTCTACTCTCAAGCCCATACGCAAAGCTCTGATTTCCGTCTATCACAAGGACCGACTCGAACCCATAGTACGCCGTCTGCACAGCGAAGGCGTGGAACTCCTGTCCACCGGCGGCAGTCGCCAATTCATCGAAAGTCTCGGAATTCCCTGCACGCCCGTTGAGAGCCTCACCGGATATCCCTCCATTCTGGGAGGACGAGTGAAAACCCTGCATCCCAAAATCTTCGGCGGCATCCTTGGCCGTCCGGCCCTCGAGAGCGACGCCGCCGACATGGCGGAACACGCCATCGGCGCCATCGACCTTGTGGTTGTGGACCTCTATCCTTTCGAGGATACCGTTGCCTCCGGAGCCTCCAAAGCCGACATAATCGAGAAAATCGATATCGGCGGCATCTCGCTTATCCGCGCTGCCGCCAAGAACCATGCCGAAGTTGCCATCATTCCCTCGCGTGCCGAGTATGGCGTTCTTGAGGGTATCCTGTCGGCCAACGGTGCCGCCACCACCGAAGAGGAACGACAGTTCCTTGCGTTCCGTGCCTTCGCCGTAAGTTCGGCATATGATTCGGCTATCTGCAACTGGTTCGGCACCTTCGCCGCTCCCGAGCCCGGCAAGTTTTCCGCTCTTCGTGTGGCCGTGGATGGTGCGAAAGCGCTTCGTTATGGTGAGAACCCTCACCAGCAGGCCTGCTTCCACGGCGATTTCGACGCACAGTTCAGCCAGCTCAACGGTAAGGAAATAAGCTACAACAACTTCCTGGATATCGATGCCGCCTGCGCGCTCATCGATGAATTCGACACCACAACGGTGGCCATCCTCAAGCACAACAATGCCTGCGGTCTTGCATGCCGTGGCACTCTTGCCCAGGCCTGGGACGACGCTCTGGCCGCCGACCCCGTGAGTGCTTTCGGCGGTGTGATTGTGACCAACACCAAAGTCGACGCAATTGCAGCCGGAAAAATCGGACAGATTTTCTTCGAGGTAATAATCGCTCCCGACTACGACGACGATGCCCTGGCTGTCCTCAAACAGAAGAAAAACCGAATAATCCTTCAGCGCAACATCGTGGACGTGCCTGCCGAACGCATGCGCTCGGCTCTGGGTGGCGTGCTGGTGCAGCAGGCCGACAGCAAGACCGAGACTGCCGACGACTTCAAGACCGTGGCCGGCAACGAACCCGACAGCCGCCTGGCCGCCGACCTGCTGCTCGCCAACAAGATAGTGAAACACAGCAAGAGCAATGCGATAGTGCTTGCCGCCGATGGCCGTCTGCTGGCCTCCGGAGTAGGGCAGACCTCGCGTGTCGACGCCCTTAAGCAGGCCATCGAGAAGGCCGCGTCCTTCAATCTGTCGCTGAAAGGCGCCGTGATGGCTTCCGATGCTTTCTTCCCCTTCGCCGACTGTGTGGAAATAGCGCACAATGCCGGCATCGATGCGGTGATACAGCCAGGAGGCTCGATCCGCGACACCGACAGCGTTGAATACTGCCGCAACAACAATATGACAATGGTGATGACAGGCTTCCGTCATTTCCGTCACTAATCCTCAATCTCCGCACCACTAAATGAGACTGTTCTCGCTCACAAAAGAAATAGCGATCGATCTTGGCACCGCCAACACGATCATCATACATAACGACAAGATTGTTATCAACGAGCCGTCGATTGTGGCTCTGGACACCCGCACCGACAAGCTCATCGCCGTTGGCAAGGAAGCCCACCAGATGGAAGGCAAGGGCCACCCGGGCATACGCACCGTCCGCCCTCTGCGCAAGGGTGTAATCGCCGACTTCAACGCCGCCGAACTCATGATTCGCGGTCTGGTGAAGAAGGCCAGCACCAAGAACAACTGGTTCTCTCCCTCGCTCAGGATGGTTGTAGGCATACCCTCAGGCTCCACGGAAGTGGAAGTGCGTGCCGTGCGCGACTCGTCGGAGCATGCCGACGGCCGCGATGTGTACATGATTCATGAGCCTATGGCCGCTGCTCTCGGTATAGGACTCGATGTGGAGGCGCCCGAAGGCAACATGATAGTGGACATAGGCGGCGGCACAACCGAAATCGCTGTGATTTCACTCGGCGGCATCGTGAGCAACAAGAGCATCCAGATTGCCGGCGACGACCTCACCGACGATATCCTCAACCACATGCGCCGCGCGCATAACATCAAGGTGGGTGTGCGCACTGCCGAGCAGATCAAGATGCACGTTGGTTCGGCGCTCACCGAGCTGGACAACCCGCCGGAAGATTACGTGGTGCACGGCCCCAACCTGATGACAGCGCTGCCTCTGGAGGTGCCTGTGAGCTACCAGGAAATCTGCCACTGCATCGAGAAGACCATCTCGAAAATCGAAGCCGCCGTGCTCAGCGCTCTGGAACAGACTCCCCCCGAGCTTTACGCCGACATTGTGCGCAACGGCATATGGCTTGCCGGTGGCGGTGCTCTGCTGCGCGGCCTCGACAAGCGTCTTATCGATAAAATCGGTATCCAGTTCCATGTGGCCGACGACCCCCTGCTTTGCGTGGCGAAGGGTACGGGTGTGGCACTGAAGAATACCCACCGTTTCCGCTTCCTTATCCGCTAAGCCTCTGCGGATTTTTCCGTGAACGAGCTCTTAGCTTTCATAGTCCGCAACAGCAAGTGGTTTGTCTTCGTCCTGCTGGCGACGGCGAGCTGCGTGTTGCTGTTCCGCGGCGATCCCTACCGCCAGCATATCTTCACCACCAGTGCCGGCGCCATGGCATCGGGAGTCTATAAGGGAGCCAACGAGCTTACATCGTACTTCAATCTCCACGAGATAAACGAAGACCTAAACCGCCGCAACGCAGAGCTCCAGGCCGAACTCTCCGCCGCACGCGAGCGGCTGCAGCTGCTCGACGAGGCCGCTTTTACCGATACTCTTGTGGCCGACAGCGGCCTGCGGCCTTTTGAGTTTGTGGTCGCGCATGTGATCAACAACTCCATTTCGAGGCCGTTCAACTACATCACCGTCAACAAGGGCAGCCGCGACGGCATTCGCCCCGAGCTGGGAGTGATCGACCGCAACGGTGTGGTGGGCATAGTGAGCAACGTGGGACCGGGCAGTTCCAGGGTCATTTCCCTGCTGAATCCTCATTTCAGGCTTTCGTGCAAGCTCAAGTCCACCGACTATTTCGGCTCTCTGGTATGGGATGGCCTCGCACCCGATGAGGCTCTGCTTGAGGAATTGCCCCGGCACACCAATTTCGCTCCCGGCGACACGGTTGTGACCAGCGGTTACTCGGCGGTGTTCCCCGCGGGACTTCCTGTGGGAGTGGTTATGGAGAATGAAAGCGACAGAAACCAGAATTTCTTCACACTGAGGGTGCGCCTGCTGGCCGACTTCACCACGCTTGGCAACGTGCAGGTGGTAATCAACAACCGTGCCGAAGAGCTCCGCGTCCTCACCGCCGGCGAGGAGAACGACAGCCGCCGCAACCCGTTCGGAAACTGACATGGCTAAATTCGCATTACGCTACGCACTGGCATTCATTGTCCTGCTTCCGGCGCAGGGTGTCGTTTTCAACCACATGACCCTGTTTTCGGTGGCGGTGCCGCTTGTGTTCCTCTGGCTGCTGGTTTCGGTGCCTGTGACTGTCGGCACCAATCTTACCATGCTGCTCGGGTTTCTCACGGGGCTGGGGGTGGATATTTTCTGCGACACTCCGGGGGTGAACGCACTCTCCTGTACGGTGGTCTCCTTCGCCCACAAGCCGCTTTTCCATCTCTATTCATCTTTTGACGACGACCTCGGCGGCCGCTCGCCTTCGTCGGCATCGATGGGAGCGCCTGCGTTTGTGAAGTTTCTGCTCACAACTGTGGCGCTCTATTGCGTGCTGATGTTCACAATCGAGGCTTTTCAGATGTTCAACTTCCGCATGTGGATTCTCAGAGTCACGTCGTCGACAATATATACGTTCATAATGCTTTACGCCGCCGACTGTCTGCGGCCACGGCGTGAGTGAAACCTTTTGCAGGCAAATCCTCCTCAATTGAGAAAGAACTACGATCTCGAGAAAAGAAAGTATGTAATCGGCGCTTTTGTGGTGCTGATTGCCATCATATACTCGGTGCGGCTCTTCGACCTGCAGATCAACGATGCCAAGTACAAGCGTTCCGCCGACTCCAATGCTTTCCTGAAAAAGACCGTCTATCCATCGCGCGGACTTATCTACGACCGCAACGGCGAACTTGTGGTGTTCAACCAGCCGGCCTACGACGTAATGATGATTCCGCGCGACGTGCAGCCGTTCGACACCCTCGACTTCTGCAATACCCTCAATATCACAAGGGAGCAGTTCGACCGGCGTCTGGCCGACATGCGCTCGTCGTCGGGCTATTCGTCGTACACCCCCCAGAGGCTTATTGCGCAGCTGTCGGCCCAGGACTACGGGCGCCTTCAGGAAAAGCTATACCGTTTTCCGGGTTTCTTTATCCAGAAACGTATCCTCAGGCAATACAATCATCCTACGGCTGCCAATGTGCTCGGCAATATCCGCGAGGTCAACGGCGACGACATCGAGCGCGACGACTACTATTCGCCCGGCGACTATACCGGCGACCTTGGCGTGGAGAAAAGCTACGAGCAGTATCTGCGAGGCGTAAAGGGCGTGGAGATTCTTATCCGCGATGCCCGAGGGCGCATACAGGGCCGCTATGAGGACGGCGCCGCCGACATCGAACCCATTTCCGGCCGCGACCTGCGCCTAAGCCTCGACATAGGGCTGCAGCAGTATGCCGAAAGCCTCATGACAGGCAAACGCGGCGCCGTGGTGGCCATCGAGCCGGCTACAGGCGAGATACTCTGCATGGTGTCTATGCCCTCCTACGACCCGATGCTTCTTGTTGGGCGGCAGCGTGGCGAGAATTACCGTGCACTGGTGAACGACGACTCCTGGCCGCTGTTCGACCGTGCCCTCATGGGAGCCTATCCACCCGGCTCCACATTCAAGCCCACGCAGGGGCTCATCCTGCTTCAGGAAGGCATAATCGACCTGAACACCGCCTATCCCTGCTATCATGGCTATATAAATGGCGGGCTGCGTGTCGGCTGTCACAGCCACGGATCGCCGCTGCCGCTCAAGCCGGCTTTGCAGACATCGTGCAACGCGTTTTTCTGCTGGGGCTTCAAGGCCATGATCGACAAGCGCAGCAAGTACGGCTCATCGGCGAACGCCTTCGAGACATGGAAGCACCATCTTGTGAGCATGGGCTATGGCTACAAACTTGGCGTGGACCTTCCCGGCGAGAGCCGCGGCTTTATTCCCAACGACCGCTTCTACAACCGCTTCTATGGCGAGGGACACTGGAGCGCCAATACAATAATCTCCGTTTCCATCGGCCAGGGCGAGATACTTTCTACGCCTCTGCAGATTGCCAATCTCGGTGCCACCATTGCCAACCGCGGCCACTTCTTCACCCCGCACATTGTCAAGGCTATCCAGGATACTGTAATGCCCGAGGAGTTCTCCATCCCGCGCTATCCCACGGTGGAGGAGCGCCATTTCCATGCTGTGGCCGAGGGCATGCGCATGGCTGTTACCGGCGGCACCTGCCGTCGCGCGGCGATTCCCGGCATCGAAGTGTGCGGAAAGACGGGCACCGCCCAGAATCCTCACGGCAAGGACCACTCGGCGTTCATGGGCTTCGCACCTTATCAGAATCCGCGTATCGCCGTGGCCGTGTATGTCGAGAACGGCGGCTGGGGTGCTACATACGGTGTGCCCATAGGCTCTCTGGTGATGGAAAAATATCTCACAGGCACCATTTCTCCCGAGCGCAAGCCAATGGAGGCGATGATGCTTAATTCAAGTATTGTGTATGCCGCTCCAAAGAGGTAAAGATTCCGGCACGGTTTTCCGAAGGCTCGACTGGCCCACTGTGCTGATATACCTGATAATGGTGTTCGCCGGCATGGTGAGCATCTATGCCGCCAGCTACGATTTCGACCAGGCTTCCATGTTCTCGGCCGACGAGTTCTCCGGCAAGCAGTTGCGCTGGATTGGCCTGTCGCTCCTGCTTGGCATGGTGATTCTGCTTGTGGATGCCAGGATGTACGAGACATATGCCTATCCTGTCTATTTCGGGATACTGATATTGTTGGCCATCACGCCCTTTGTGGCCCACGACATCAAAGGCTCGCATTCGTGGATTTCGTTCGGCTCCATGAGCCTGCAGCCCGCCGAGTTTGCCAAGTTCGCCACGGCGCTGGCATTGGCGAAGCTTTTCAGCAGCTATCAGTTCAGGCTCAACGCCAAGGCGGGTAACTATGCCAAGGCCCTGGCAATCATTTTCATGCCCGTCGTGCTCATTCTGTTACAGAACGAGACCGGCTCGGCGCTCACTTTCATGGCGCTGTTCTTTGTGCTGTACCGCGAGGGAATGAGCGGGCTGGTGCTTTTTGCCGCCGTTTTTGCCGTGGTGATTTTTGTGGTTGGCATCAAATATACCGAAACCATGGTGATGGGCATGCCTGCGGGGCAGTTTGCTGTGCTGGTGATTGTGATGATAGTCACAGTCGGCATGGCTTTCTTCTACGGGCGGCGTTATGTGGTGGCCCGGAATCTGCTTTTCGGCTATCTTGCCCTCGGGGTGGTGCTTGCGGCCATTTCCATTACGGGGATAGACATTCCCGCCTTGCCGTTCCTTCTGGCGGCCATAGGCATTGCGTGCGTGTATGTGTGCCTTGATGCCATAAAGACACATCGCCCGCGGCTCTATGTCACTGTGGCCTCGGCAGTGTTCGGCGTGGTGTTCCTCTTCAGCGTCGGAGCCGCATTCAACCACCTGCAGCCTCACCAGCAGATGCGCATAAAAGTGGTGCTGGGCATGGTGGAGGACTTGCGCGATGCCGGCTACAACGTAAACCAGAGCAAAATCGCCATAGGATCCGGAGGATTTTTCGGAAAAGGCTTCCTCAACGGCACACAGACCAAGCTGAAGTATGTGCCGGAACAGCATACCGACTTTATATTCTGCACCATAGGCGAGGAGGAAGGGTTCGTGGGCGCAATGTTCGTAACACTTCTTTTCCTGGGGCTGATACTCCGGGTGCTCAAAATCGGCGAACGCCAGCCCACGACTTTCGGGCGAGTCTACGCCTACTGCGTGGCATCCTATTTCATTTTCCATTTCTGCATCAACATAGGCATGGTCATAGGGCTATGCCCGGTGATTGGCATTCCGCTGCCTTTCTTCAGCTATGGCGGCTCCTCTTTGTGGGGATTCACGATTCTGCTGTTCATACTGTTGAAAATCGATGCCGTCCGCAAGAACATAATGGTTTACTGATTGGCCGAATGCAGGATTTTCCGTATTTTTGCACATACTGACGGCCGGGAGCGATGCCCGGCTATGTACTCCAATAATCTTACTTACCGCACAACACCTTCAACGCATTGTAAAACACCATGAAACAGCAACGCGACCTCAGCTTCTGGAAACTATGGAACCTCAGTTTCGGTTTCTTCGGCGTCCAGATAGCCTATGCCCTGCAAAGCTCGCAGGTGAGCCGCATTTTCTCCACCATCGGCGCCGACCCGCACGACCTCAGTTATTTCTGGATTCTTCCACCACTTATGGGGTTCATCGTGCAGCCCATTGTGGGCAGCGCCTCCGACCGTACATGGACCCGCCTTGGCCGCCGGTTGCCATATCTGCTTGGCGGAGCACTGGTGGCCATCATAGTGATGTGTCTTCTGCCCAATGCCGGCTCGCTGGGGCTGGGCATATCCTCGGCCATTATTTTCGGCCTGGTTATGCTCATGCTTCTGGATACCTCCATCAATATGGCCATGCAGCCCTTCAAGATGCTTGTGGGCGACATGGTGAATGAAAAACAGAAAGGCCTGGCCTATTCCATACAGTCGTTCCTCTGCAATGCCGGCTCTGTCGTGGGCTATGTGGCTCCTTTTGTGCTGGCGTGGTTTCTTGCGAACACCGCTCCTGCCGGCGAGGTGCCCCCTACGGTGACCTGGGCTTTCTATGTCGGCGCCGCCATTCTGCTGGTATGCGTTGTGTACACTTTCGCCAAGGTGAAGGAGATGCCTCCGGCCGAATATGCCCTCTTCCACGGCATTAAGGACGAAAAGACCGGCATGGAAACCAAGCAGAACATGTTCCGTCTGCTGGTGAACGCTCCCAAGGTGTTCTGGACCGTAGGGCTTGTGCAGTTCTTCTGCTGGGCCGCATTCCTGTATATGTGGACCTATTCCACCGACGCCGTAGCCTTGCAGGCCTTCGACGCTCCCGCCATGCAGACCGTGACAGGCGTGACTATCGACGGACAGACATATGCCGACAAGTATATCTTCAACTCCGAGCGCCCTGTGATTGAAAACGGACGCCTGTCGATTGCTGGCATCGAGGTAGACGGAGCGTTCTCCCGCCCCCGGACCGTGGTGCTCGATGGCGACACACTGATGCGTGACGGCAAGCCCGTGGTCGTGCAGGGTGTGTCCAGAATGGAGTCGGGCAGCTCGATAGCTCCCGCAGGAGCCACTATAACTGTCGACGGCACTGCCGTGACTGTGGCCGCTTCGGCAACTGCCGTTTCGGAGCTTTCGCTGGTAGAACCCGGCACGAGCCTCACCCTGGCTCACATCGCTTCGCTGGATCATGGAACCGGCAGCTATGTGCTCGAGCAGACCTCGAGCCTCCCCGCGGTAAATTCCCCGGAAGAAATCATTCTTAACTACGACACCCTTCTCAATCCTGCCACTGCCGCCTATCAGAGCGCCGGAGACTGGAACGGCATCCTCCTTGCCGTTCAGGGCATCGCTGCCGTGCTGTGGGCCATAGTGCTCGGTGCCGTGCGCCGCCGTAAGCCTGCCTACTCGCTGAGCCTGCTCATCGGAGCCGTCGGCTTTGTTTCTGTATATTTCATCCAAAACCAGTATCTGCTTTTCGTTTCCTACTCCATGATGGGCTGCGCATGGGCAGCCATGCTCGCCATGCCGTTCACCATACTCACCAATGCCCTTTCCGGAGGCAACATAGGCACCTACCTTGGGCTGTTCAACTGCACCATCACAATCCCGCAGATTGTGGCGGCGCTCTGCGGCGGTCTGATTCTGCACAGCTTCCCGCGTGCTGCCTGTGGTGCTCCTCTTACCGTGGGCATGCTTGTGGTTTCCGGCGTGTTGCTGCTTTTCGGCGCTATCGCCGTGTGGGGCATCAGGGAAACTTTCGGCTCTCAAGAACGTCAATAATTTATGGAATCACTTCGCCAGCTATATAAGATAGGCAACGGACCTTCGTCGTCGCACACCATGGGCCCCCGCAAGGCCGCAGAGCGTTTCGCGGCGCGCACTTGCGGGCATGTGTCGCGATATAGCGTGACACTCTACGGCGCCCTGGCCGCCACCGGCCGTGGCCACCTCACCGACCAGGCCATTATGGAGGTGCTCACCGCCGTGGCTCCCGCAGAAATAATCTGGGAGCCTGAAACGGTGCTTCCCTTCCACACCAACGCCATGACTTTCCGTGCTTTCGATGCCGAAGGCTCCGAAGTCGACTCCTGGACGGTGTATTCCGTCGGAGGCGGCGATATCGTGGAAGAGGGCATGAGCCGCAATGCAGGTCCCGACATCTATCCTCTTACTCACATCAAGGACATCCAGGCGGAATGCGAGCGTCGTGGAACTTCCTACTGGGAGTATGTGGACAGCTGCGAGGGCGCCCAGATCTGGGACTATCTTGCAGAGGTATGGCAAGTGATGAAAGAGGCTGTGGAACGAGGCATCGAGGCCGAGGGAGTACTTCCCGGAGGCCTTGGTGTCCGCCGCAAGGCCGTGAGCTACTACGTGCATGCCGAGGGATATAACAAGAGCCTGAAGAGCAGGGGACTGGTGTATGCCTATGCCCTTGCCGTAAGCGAGGAGAATGCCTCCGGCGGGCGTATTGTCACCGCGCCCACATGCGGCTCCTGCGGTGTGGTTCCAGCGGTGCTGTACCACCTTCACACCTCCAAAGGTTTCAGCGAACAGCGTATTCTGCGGGCGCTGGCAACAGCAGGCCTGTTCGGCAATGTAGTGAAAACCAATGCATCGGTGTCCGGGGCAGAAGTAGGATGCCAGGGCGAGGTCGGCGTGGCCTGCGCCATGGCTGCCGCTGCCGCTTCGCAGCTCTTCGGCGGCACGGTGGCACAGATAGAATACTCCGCCGAGATGGGTCTGGAGCATCATCTGGGGCTGACATGCGACCCGGTGTGCGGTCTGGTGCAGATTCCATGCATCGAACGCAATGCCTATGCCGCAGCCCGCGCACTCGATGCCAACCTTTATTCGGCGTTCAGCGACGGACGCCATCGCGTGACTTTCGACCGCATCGTCGAGGTGATGAAGCAGACCGGTCACGATATTCCGTCGCTATATAAGGAAACCGCCATGGGCGGTCTTGCGGTAATCCATTGAAATAAACCAACACAATAATCTATAAACGGGATAATCAGAAATCCATGAGAATTAAAGCAATCTTGGCAGCGACGGCTGCCGCGGCTGCCCTTTCGGTGGCCGTGGCGCAGGCTCCCAAACACGAATTCCGCGGAGCTTGGCTTCACACAGTCTTCCAGGGACAGTACAAAAACCAGAACACCGAGCAGAACAAGGCCTATCTCATCGGCCAGCTCGACAGCCTCAGGAAAGTAGGTGTCAATGCGGTAATCTTCCAGGTGCGCCCTCAGAGCGATGCATTCTATGCAAGTGAACTTGAACCATGGAGCCGCTATCTGACCGACGGCGGCAATGCCCCGAGGCCTTTCTGGGATCCACTGCAGTTCATGATCGAGCAGTGCCACGAGCGTGGCATGGAACTTCATGCATGGCTCAATCCTTACCGTGTGACTTCCAATAGCAAGCAGACGCTGCCGCAGAACCATATCTACCACCGCCATCCCGAGCGTTTCATACGCTACGACGGCAAGCTCTATTTCGACCCCGGACAACCCGAGAACCGTGAGTTCATCGGTGCCGTGGTCGACGACATCGTTGCCCGCTACGATGTCGACGGCATTCACTTCGACGATTATTTCTATCCTTATCCCGTTAAGGGCAAGGAGTTCGGCGACGACGCTTCCTACCGCCGCTATGGCAACGGCATGGACCGTGGCGACTGGCGCCGCCACAATGTGGACCTGCTTATCGAGGATCTGCACCGCCGCATCGCCGCCGCCAAACCCTGGGTGCGCTTCGGCATAAGTCCTTTCGGTATCTGGCGCAACCAGAGCTCCGACCCCAGAGGCTCACGCACAAGCGGTCTGCAGAACTACGACGCTCTCTATGCCGATGTGCTGCTCTGGGAGGAAGAGGGATGGATCGACTATCTTCTTCCGCAGCTCTACTGGGAACTCGACCACAGTGCCGCCTCTACCCGCGAGCTTTTGGGCTGGTGGAACGAAAACTCCGGAGAAAAGCGCCATCTCTATATCGGCCAGGATGTGAAGAAGTGCATGGACAAGGGTGAACTGGGCCAGAAAGTGGCATACACACGCGCCGGCTCCAATATCAAAGGCAACTGCTGGTGGCCCGGATATTCGGTGACCCGCAACTACAGCGGTGTGGCCGACTCGCTGGCCACAAGGCACCAGGCGACAGTGGCTCTGGTGCCTTCCTACCCATGGATGTCGGAACGCCGGCCGCAGGCTGTCGGCGGCCTTGATGTGGAGAACCGGAAAATCAGCTGGGAAGCCCCTGCGGCAACCGGCACAGCCGACGACGTGAACCGCTTCGTGGTGTATCGCTTCGACTCTCCCGAGAGTGTCGATATATCCTTGGCCGAGGCCATTGTGGCTGTTACTCCGCATGCCGCTTTCGAGGCTACCGCCCCGGGCGTGTATGTGGTAACGGCTCTCTCTCGTGCCAATAACGAATCCGAGGCTTCTGTTCCTGTTGTAGTACGATGATGCAGAATACCCCGCTCGTTTCCGTGATAGTCCCGGCACACAATGCCGCGGACTATCTCGGCGAGTGCGTGGACAGTATCCGGTCGCAGACGCTTGCCGACTGGGAACTCATTCTTGTGGATGACGCCTCCGACGATGCCACCGGCGCCATGTGCGATGCCTTCGCCGCTGCCGACGGCCGTATAAGAGCCTTCCATATCGCCGCGCGCCATCAGTCGGCAACCCGCAACTACGGTACCGCCAGAGCCAAAGGCCGCTATATCTGCTACCTCGACAGCGACGATGCATATGGGAACTCCGCTCTCGAACTGATGATAAAGGCAATGGAAGAGTTTGATGCCGACATGTGTGTGGCGGGCTATGTGGACGGCACTGGCAATACTCTTCCGCAGATGCCGCAGCCGCAGTGGGCTGTATGCAATGGCACAGAGGCCTTGAGGAATATTCTTTACCAGCGCCCCGGGTGGCATTGCTCCGTGTGCGCGCGCATGTTTACACGCGACATGATATCCCGCGCCGGCCAGTTCGACGAGGCTCTGTTCTATGAGGATCTCGAGATTGCCCCTCGGCACTGCATGGCTGCCGCACGTGTGGCCATGACAGAGGCTCCGCTCTATTTCTACCGCACCAATCCGTCGAGTTTCATGAACACCTGGCACAGCCGGCGACTGCATTCGCTGGCTGTAGTGGATCGTATCGCCTCCAGGTGTGCCGTAGACAGCCGGCTTGCCGCAGCCGCGCGCTCGCGGCGTTTCAGCGCCTATTGCAACATAATGGGTCTGGCGGCGCGCAACGGCGACCGTGCGACGGCCCGAAGCTGCTGGACGGTGGTGAAGAGCCTGCGTGGAGCAGTCCTCTCCGATCCGGAAACGAGATTGAAGAACAAAATCGGCGCGCTGCTGGCATTTGCCGGTGGCGGCGCCTGCACGCTCCTGATGAAATGGCTTGGAAAGTAGTGACTCTCGACAATGAGGCTTTCGCCGATGCATGCCACCGGCTCCAGCAGGCTGTCGAAGCCTCGGGCTACCGGCCCGACATGGTGCTGTCGATAGTCACCGGCGGACTCTATGTGGGCAACGGCATGTTTGCCGGCACACCGCATCTGAGCACAATTCTGAGGCGGCCAACAACGTCGCTTAAGACAAGACTGGCGAGGAGCATTGTGGCTGCGTTGCCGCGCGCGGTGCAGAACCGCCTCCGCATTGCCGAAGCGGAAATACTCAAAAGGCATGTCGTCCCGAAGGCGCTTCCCGAGGTGCATCTGCCTTTCGACAGCGGTTGCGGGGCACGCCGTGTGCTGGTGGTCGATGATGCCGTGGACAGCGGCCGCACGCTCGCTGCCGTTCTTGCCGCCGTGCGGCAGGTGTTGCCGCAGGCGCAGGTGCGCTCGGCGGTGATTACCGTAACAACCGACAACCACAGTGCCGAACCTGACTATGCCTTGTGGCGCGACCACACTCTTGTGCGGTTCCCCTGGTCGATGGACGCCTGACTTTTTTGTTGCGATGGCTGCTCCGGAACGATATATAGTGGTCGACCTCGACGGCACGTATTATATAGGAAATACGTTGCACGATTATCTGCGCACTGCCATGCGCTGGCATCTTGCCGGAGGCCGATTCGGCAGGGTGTTCAGTATCATGTCGCTTGGCGCACTGCGTGCCTTGCGCATTATCAGTCACCGCCGATTCAAGGAGTCGGCGCTTGCAGCAGCTGGCAGCGACAGCGCCACTCTGGAACTGTTTGCCGCCGAAGCAATGAAAAGAATCAACATGCCGCTGCAGCGGTGGCTCAGTGAGCAGGAGAGCGACTGTGGAGTGATTATGGCCACTGCCGCCCCGCGTTTCTATGCCAGGCTTCTTTGGCCGGGAGCTATGGTGGCCACCGAATTCGACGGACGGGCGATGGGTGTCGAGTGCCGCGGAGAGGAAAAACTTGCGAGGGTGAAAGCCGCCATAGGCAGTGGCTGTATCCACACAACCGTTACCGACCATTCCGACGACTTGCCGTTGATGCGCGAGTCGGTGGGTCGCGTTATTCTTGTCGCTCCTTCGGAGACAACGAAAAGAGTGTTGAAGGTCAATGGCATACAATATGAAGAAGCGCTTGAGGCATTCGGAGGCGCACGCTGAGCGAGACTTGCTGCTGTTCCGCGCGGTCGCCTTTGCGGTGTGCGCCATGTTCGCCGTGCTGTACGCGCAGACGCCCCTCTATGCCGACGACCTGTGGTATCTCGAAGGCATGAAGCCGCAGACAAGCGGCTTCCGTGCCTTTGTGGCCTGCCTGCACACTGTGGGACGGCATTGGCTGCACGACACAGGGCGTCTTGCCAATCTCATATGTCCGCCTTTTCTCACACTTATGCCGAAGTGGGTGTACGGTATTATGATTGCCGCAGCCATCTATGTGCTCATAGACTATGGGCGGCGTATTTCGCAGGCGCCGCCGCTGAGTGTGCGCGCCGGCCTGTGGCTTGTGGCCGTGGTGTTTGCTTTCCCCTGGCTCGACTGCATGCTTTCGGTTGTGTTCTCGCTCAACTATGTGTTGCCGGCAGCCATGTCTGCGGTGTTGGTCTGGTATCTGCTTCAGGGGGTGCACGGGCGCAGATATGGCCGCGCAGGCACTATGTGGCTGTCGTTGCTTGCCTTTGCCACCGCCTGGATGCACGAGGGACTTTCCGTGCCTCTTGCCGCCGCGATGGCAGCTTATGTCCTTTTCGGCGACCGCAGCAGGCTCGGCAATGTCCGGTGGCCGCTGGTGGCCTTTGCCGCAGGCTGTTTTGCCATTTTTGTGGCTCCGGCATTCTGGAACCGTCTGGGCAATGTGGAGGGCAACCTGCCGAGGCGAACTCGATGGGAGTGGGTAGCCAATTTTGTTGCCTTCAATTTCTTTTCCTATGCCTATGTGGCATTTATGGCTTTTTCGCTGTGCTTCCGGCGTGTCCGTCGGAAAATGACCGCCGGCACGGTGTTCGGCGGTCAGGCCGCGGGCTTCCTTGCTTTCGCATTGGCGTCCACGGCTATGATGGCGCTGTTCATGGTAGGGCCCCGGGTTGGCGCTTTCGCGCAGATGGCCGGTGCCGCGGGTGTGCTGTGGCTCGGCAGCCTCTATCCCGTGGCGTTGCGCCGGCGGATGCCGGCGCTTGCCGGATGGGCGGTCCTGGTTGCCATGTGCATGGTAAGCATGGCGGTCTCGCTGGCGGTGCAGCCACGCCTGGAGCGTGAATACATGCAGGTGGTGGAGCAGGCCGCCACCTCGGACGATGGGGCGGTGTTTGTGGATTGCACCGACATGCGTCCCGGAATCGACTTTTTCCGGCCGGCATATAGTCTGACATCGTTTGCGCTGAGCAACGAGCGTGCCGGCAATTTCTATTGCGGAAGACCCGTTTACATCCTGCCGCGGGCCTTGTCGGGCTTCGGGGCCTCGCATGCCACGGTGTGTGCTTCGGACAGCGCGTTGCTGCTTTTCGACGGCAAGGTGGTGTTCCGCGGGAATGTGCCGCACAACAACATGCGCCTGGTGCTCACACTTGCCGACGGCGGACGGTTGGAAACGCGCTGTCAGGGACGCAACTTCACCGGCGCCGACGGCTTGCCGTATGCATGGCTCCGCCCCCATGTCTCGTTCACAGGCAGGACAGTCCATGCCGTCGATGCCCGCAGGGTGGAGCGGTAGCGCCTTGGCGGGAATGTGATTCCGCAGAAAAAAACGACAGCCCGCGGCGATTGCCGCGGGCTGTCGCGTTATTTTTCTTTCCGGCAGATGATTATTTGCCGAAGAAGCGTTTGTAGAGACCCTGGAATCCCTGGCCGTGGCGGGCTTCGTCCTTGGCCATTTCATGCACGGTGTCGTGGATGGCGTCGAGGTTGAGTTCTTTGGCGCGGCGTGCGATGCGCATTTTGTCGGCGTTTGCACCGGCTTCGGCAGCCATGCGCTTTTCGAGGTTGGTTTTTGTGTCCCAGACGCATTCGCCGAGGAGTTCGGCGAACTTCGATGCATGTTCGGCTTCTTCGAAAGCGTAGCGCTTGAAGGCTTCGGCGATTTCGGGATATCCTTCGCGGTCGGCCTGGCGCGACATTGCCAGGTACATGCCCACTTCGCCGCATTCGCCGTTGAAGTGTGCGGTGAGGTCGTCGATCATTTCTTTATCGCAGCCTTTGGCAACACCGATTTCGTGTTCGGTAACGAACTGGAGGTCGGCGGTGGTGTCGAGTTCTTTGAATTTGCTGCGGGGAGCACCGCAGATGGGGCACTTTTCGGGAGCTTCGTCGCCTTCGTGCACGTAGCCGCAAACGACGCAGATGAATTTCTTTTTCATTTGTCTTAGGGGTTGGTTATGTTGCTGAATTCAATCAGATTACAGGTTTTTCGGCTGCCTTGTCGCAATTGGATGCCAGTCATTCTATTACTCCGTGGGCACGGAAAACCTTTGTTATTTTATGCAGAGCTTCCTCCACCTGCTCTGGAGTATGTGTGGCCATGAGGCTGAAGCGGATGAGGGTGTCGTGAGGCGCAACCGCGGGCGATACCACAGGGTTCACGAACACGCCTTCCTCGAGGAGGTCGCGGGTGATGGCAAAGGTCTTGAAGTTGTCGCGCACATACAGCGGTATGATGGGCGTGGATGTGTTGCCGATTTCAAAGCCTGCTTTGCGGAAACCGTCGAGGGCGAGGTTGGTGTTTCTCCACAGCGCTTTCTGGATTTCGGGTTCGGTCTTCATTATCTCCAGAGCCTTGAGTGCCGCGGCAGTGGATGCCGGGGTGATGGAGGCTGTGAATATGTATGAGCGCGAATGGTGGCGCAGGTAGTTGGTAATCTCCTTGTCGGTGGCGATGAAGCCTCCGAGGGATGCGAAGCTTTTGGAGAAAGTACCCATGATGAGGTCCACCTTGTCGGCCACGCCGTAGTGGTGGCATACGCCGCGGCCGCCTTCGCCGAAAACACCTATGCCGTGTGCTTCGTCGACCATGACGGCAGCTCCGTATTTCTCTGCCAGACGCACGATTTCGGGCACGTTGGCCACGTCGCCTTCCATGGAGAACACGCTGTCGGTGACAATGAGTTTGAGCTTGTCGGGGTCGCAGCGCTGGAGCTGTTTCTCCAGGCTGTCCATGTCGTTGTGGCGGTATTTGAACTGGCGGGAGAACGACAGGCGGCGCCCTTCGATTATGGAGGCATGGTCCTGCTCGTCCCAGATAATGTAGTCTTCGCGGCCAGTGAGGGTGGAAACCACACCGAGATTGACTTCAAAGCCGGTGGAGTATATCATCACGTCTTCCTTGCCGATGTAGTCGGCGATTGCTGCTTCGAGTTCCTTGTGCAGGTCGAGTGTGCCGTTGAGGAAAGGCGAGCCGGCGCAGCCGGTGCCGTATTTGCGGGTGGCCTCGATGGCCGCTTCTTTTATGCGGGGGTCGTTGACAAGTCCTGTGTAGCAGTTGGAGCCGAACATGAGCACGCGGCGACCGTTGATAATCACTTCGGGATCCTGCTCCGAGGAAATTGCTCGAAAATATGGATACACGCCGGCGGCTTTGGCTTCCTGGGGTGTGGTGTATTGTGCGAGTTTAGCTTGTAATGCCTTCATATTGCTTTGTTTCACTGGCCGGCAGCATGAGCCGGACTAAATCGATGCGATAGCGTTGCTATAATCTGTGCAAAGTTACTAAAAAATACTTGACCGGCAAGTCAATTTTTGTGCGCTCGTTTGTTGGCGCCAAATACTGAACTCTCACGACATTGGATTTGGAGATATAATATTAATTGCTTATATTTGTATTATAATAATAGCAGTATTATGGTGCAGAGTGCAAATAGTGATAATATATTATCTTTATTGGATGGGTTTGTGCTGGATGATGCCGATGATATGGCAAGGCTGGTTGCCGGGAACTTCCGCAAGCGGCGTGTTGAGAAAAATATTACCAGGCAACGCGTTTCCGAGTTGTCGGGAGTGCCTTTGTCTACCGTTGCCCGCTTTGAGCAGAAAGGGCTTATCGCCTTTGAATCCCTTATAAGGTTGGCGATGGCTTTGGGATATGCTCCGGATGTCCGGAACATGTTCGGAACATCCAGGTTTGAAACGATGGACGAGCTTGACATGATCCGCCGAAAAAGTGGCGGCAAAAGGGCTTACGCAAAAAACAGGAAGAAATGAGAAAGTCTGAAAAGCTGAAAGTCATGTTTCGTGGTCGGCAGGTGGGCACATTGTCGCTTACGCCGGATAACCGTCTGAATGTGTTCGAATACGAAAAATCGTGGATTGCCGACGGCTTCAGCATCTCTCCGCTTGAGCTGCCGCTGAAGTCGGGTGTGTTCATAGCCAAGCCGCAGCCCTTCCATGGCGATTTCGGTATTTTCGAGGACAGTATGCCCGACGGATACGGTCGTTATCTTCTCCACAAGGCTCTGCTTGGCAAAGGAATCAACGATTCGGCTCTGTCGTCGTTGGACAGGCTTGCCATTGTGGGCGACAACGGTATGGGCGCACTCACTTATTCACCGGCGGTTATGCTTGAGCGGGAAGAGACTGTGACCGATTTCGACAGACTTCAGCAGATTGCTCTCGAAGTATTGAAAGAGCAGCAGGACAGTGATGCCGGACTGTTGCTGTATAATAGCGGCAACAGCGGTGGAGCGCGCCCGAAAGCTGTGTTTTCCGATGCCGACGGACATTGGCTTGTCAAGTTCCGGCACACCTACGACCCTGGCGACATGGGTGCGCGGGAATACCGGTACAACGAAATCGCACGAAAATGCGGAATCACCGTGCCGGATTTCCGGCTTGTCAACGGACGCTATTTCGCATCGCGCAGATTCGATATCGACTCCGACGGCAATCGCCTGCACACCGCAACGGCAGGAGGGCTGTTGTGCATCTCTCTACGACAGCCGTTCATGGATTATTCAAATCTTCTCGCGCTCACTGGCTATATAACCCGGAGCAGCGATGATGTGGAGCAGATGTACCGCAGGATGCTGTTCAATTACCTCACCGACAACAAGGACGACCATTGTAAGAATTTCAGCTTTTATGTAGTAAAGGACTCCGATACCGGGGCATGGCGTTGGAGGCTTGCCCCAGCATATGATCTCACACTCTGCACCGAGGGGTATAATGGGGAACACGCTACCTCGGTAAATGGCAAAGGGCGTCCGGGATTGTCCGATTTCATTTCCGCAGGCACAAAAATCAGACTTCCCGAAGTGCGATGCCGGGAGATAATTGACCAGATGAGCTTCGGGTGTCGGGAGATTACGCGTTACGATATGGATTGATAAAGTTTGAGCCGGGCAGTCAGTCGTCGCCATTGCCATTGCCGGCGCCGGCGGCGTCCCTGTATCGGTCGGGCAGGGCTTTTTTTGCCTTTGCTCCGAGTTCTTCCAGGCGCAGCGCGCGGCCTATGAGGTTGCCGGTGCCGCCGGTGAGTTTTCCGTAGGCATCGTTCCATGCCTCGCGGGACGAGGCTATGGCGCGATCCATCTTGTCCATGTCGTCGAGGAAGCCGCGCAGTTTGTCGAGCATCAGTCCTGCCTGGCGTGCTATCTCCAGCGCGTGCCTGTTCTGTTTGTCGTGGCGCCACATCTGTTCCACCAGCCTCACCACGCCCATAAGGTGGGTGGGCGCTACAATGAGCACACCGGCCTGGTAGGCGCTTTCCCAGAGGTCCGGGTCGAGCTGCATGGCAGTGAGGTAGGCTCCTTCGTGGGGTATGAACATGAGCACGAAGTCCACGCGGGCTTCGCCCACAAAGTCCTGGTATGATTTGTCGCGCAGTTCGGCTATGTGCTTGCGCACCGATGCCACATGCTCGCGGCCGAATGTGCGGCGGCCGCTTTCGTCGGCTGCGTCGAGCATGGCCAGGTAGTGCTGGATGCTCACTTTGGAGTCGACGATTATCTTGCGGCCTTCGGTGTAGTTTATCACTACGTCGGGGCGTAGGCGCCGTCCAGAGTCGGTGCATACTCCGGCCTGTACCACGTATTCCTGTCCGCGTCGCAGGCCGCAGCGCTCGAGAATGTTTTCAAGAATCATCTCGCCCCAGTCGCCCTGCACTTTGGCGTTGCCTTTTAGGGCATCGGTGAGGCGTCGGGTCTCGCGGCCTATTACGGCGTTGAGGTCGGCGAGTTCGCGCACGCGGCGGTCGAGGGCGAGGCGTTCGGCGGTGTCGCGTTCGGTGCGTTCGGCGAAAGTCCGGCGGAACTGCTCGAAGTTCTCGCGCATAGGCTTCAGAGCCTCTGCCAGAGTGTCGACATTCTGTCGGCGGAGCGCGTCGCCGTTCTGTGCCAGTGCGGAGTCGGCCAGTGCGCGGAACCGCTGTTCACTTTCCTGCACCAGTTTCTGCTGTTCGCCGGTCATTATTGTCAGGCGCTCGTCCAGGCGGGCATTCTCGGTCCTGGCTTCGGCGAGCAGAGCCTTAGCCTGGTCCAGCTCGGCGCGGAGCTGTTCCTCACGGCTGTGGCTCCGGTTGGTCTTTATGGATTGGCTCCGGAGCAGGACTCCGAGAATGGCGCATGCGAGCGCCAGCGATACAACGGCTATTGTGGTAATCATAACACAAAGATAGCGTTTTTCGGCGAGGCGCCTGCCGTGTAGTGCCTTTTGTGTTTATTTAGCCGTTCCCGATAGCCGGTGGCAAAATTTGTTGCCGGAGCATTTTTCAGCTGCCGCCGCCGGCATGCTCAGTGGTTGGCGGTATTGGTAATCACTGTGTTGGAAGAGGTGGATGTTACGGTTACGAAGCCGGAGCCGTTGTGTTCCACTATTATCGGGTCGGTGAGCCATGAGCTGTCGTTGCTGTCGTCGTTCTCCGGCTGTCCTTCGGGGTCTTTGCTTCGCCAGTTTTTCACCAGAGTGTAGTTTCCTGCGTTTTGCACCAGAGAATAGGTGCTTGTGCCTTTGTTGTTCTCGAAGCGGTATATCATCATGTCGTTCCGGCGGGTGGCGGTTATTGTGTTGGTGCGTTCGCGCTCGAAGAGCTGCACCAGCCGCTGGTAGTATTCCTGATTGCTGAAATTCATTACCGTGTTCACTCTTGTGAGCCTCCGGTTGTGGTTGCGGCGTTCGGTGTATGTTGTTTCCACGTCGGGGCATCGCTCGAGATCGTTCATGTAGTTGTCGATGCGGCTCTGGGCTGTGGCCGTTATGGCCGCCAGCAAAAGCGTGAAGGATAAAACAGCGTTGCGGATGATATTCATGGTGCTTGGGTGGTTATCGTGTGAAAATCTGGCTGCGGATGAATCCCGACAGTTCATCGTCGTTGATATTGCTTATGGCCTTTTCCAGCGCTATGGAATCGTTGGCCAGGCTGTCGGCGAGGGTTGCTGCGGCGCTGACTTCGTCGTATATCACAACGATGTCGTCGATGCGCTCTCCGTCGCGCACTATGTAGCTTCCCGCATACGAGGCATAAGCACTGTCGGCAGCGGAGGAGCGCCTGTTGTGGTTGATCAGGCTCAGTCCCGCGCCTACGGCGATGGCCGCTGCCGCTGCAATTCCTGTGAATGCCGCTATGCGTGCGCCGGACAGGCGCCGGCGAGGTTTCGCAGTCGAAGGCAGAGAGGCGTACCAGCCGAACATGCCACGGTATGATTCCAGGTCGGCAGGCAGGCTGCCGGGGTTATGGTTGCGGTAGAAGGCATAGAGCCAGCGTTCCTGTTCGGGGGTGGTGATGCCGTCGAGAAATTCCTGCACCAGCAACCGCGTGTAGTCGCATTCCTGAGAGCTGAGAAAATTTCGGGTTCTGTTCATATTATTAAGGAGAGGTCAGTAGTCGGGGTTGATTCTTGCTCCTGGCACAATGCCGAAGGCTTCGGCCACCCGGCGCCGGGCACGGCTCACCGCGGTGCGCACGGCGCCTTCCGATGTGCCCAGCAGAGAGGCTATGCGGGCGTTGTCGTAGCCTTCGATGTGGCGCAGGCGTATGAGAGTCTGCTGTGCCGGAGGCAGCGATGCCAGCACCGAGTCGATGTAGGCTCCGCGTTCGCGGTGGAGATATTCGTCCTCGGGCGAAGGAGTGGCGGCGTCGGCCTCCGATATTTCCACGGTGGAGCCCGGAGTGTTGCCGCGTATTATATTGAGTGCCATGCGGCGAGCCATGATTTTGCCGAGCGCGCTCACGTTGTGGTATCGGTCGAGGTCGGCGCGCATTGTCCACAGCTTCAGCAGGGCGTCCTGCGCCACATCCTCGGCGGTGGCGCTGTCGTGCACCACCGCCCTTGCCGAAGCCACCAGCTGCGGGCGCAGCTCGCGGGCAAGGATTTCGAACTCGCTGTCGGTCATCATACCAGTAAGACACGCCGGAGGCTGTAATGTTACACTTTGCGGCGAAAAAAATCTCAAATGCCCCATGGAGTATCTCCTGTGTTTATTTTATGTGTGATTTTGCAGCAAGGGGATATGATTATTTGAGCATCCGAGGTTCAGGCTGTTTGCAAAATGACATTTTTTTGAAAAAATACTTTGAATTGTTTGGCGAATACAAAAATGCGGTTTATCTTTGCGCTGTAACCGGTGGTTATTCGGCGGCAACGTCGCGGAGCAGTCCCCGGAAATCCAGTGAGAGAACATCAAAGGAATATTCATCTAATTCAAAAACCAAGCAGAATGAAGAAACTCTACACTCTTCTTGCCGTTGCCGCTTGCGCAGCCAGCGCCAGCGCTATCAACAGTGTTGTTGTGGACCGCCAGGCCGTCCCCGCCGCTCTCGATAACCGTTGCGCCGCCATCGATGGTATCGAATACGCTCCCGCCAAGGCCGCTCCCGTAAACGGCCAGTGGAACGTTGTCGGCACAGGCACCGCCGCCGAAGGCTTCCTCTACGACGCCATGTACGAAATGCCCATGGTTGCCGGCCAGCAGTGGGAAATCACCATCGAACAGTCGGCCAGCGATGCCAACTGGTACCGCACCGTGTTCTATAACGACAACTCCCCCATCGTTGAGCTTCTCGGCGAGGGCGATACCGGCTACTTCTACTTCAACATCGGCAATCCCCAGAAAGTGTACTCCGATCCTTACCTGGTAGGCGGCGGCGAGTTCACCTTCTACCAGCGCTGTAAAGAAAGCGGTCTCGACCAGATGGTGTCCAACCCCGCTTTCGCCGAAGGCCACTATGGCAAATACGAGAACGGTGTGATTTCCTTCGCAGCAGGAACTTTCGCCTACCACAACAAGGCTGAGAAACTTCTGCAGGCAGTCGACAAACGCGGCGACCTCCGCATCGCCCTCCCCGGCACCGTTATGCCCGCAAAATGGCAGCCCATCGGCATGAGCGTATGGAAAGAAGCCATCCTCGCTCCTTTCTTCACCGCCAAGGAAGTGGGTGGAGCACTCGTCCCCGGCGCACCTCTGGTATCCGATGTAATGGTGGAACGCAGTGTTGAAAACGCCAACATTATCCGCATCGTCACTCCCTGGCTCGAATACTACGAAACACACGAAACACTGGTTATCGACCTCAGCAACCCCAAATATGCCGTAATCGACCAGCAGCCCACCGGCTTCGTTGATTCTCAGGAAGGTCCTATCGACATTCTGTCGGTCAGCGCCAACGTGGCTCCCGGTGTTGAATTCACCGAAACCGCCAAGATGATCAAATTCGACGCAGCCACCAACGTGATCACTTTCCCCGCCAACAGTTGCTACGTTTACTATCCTGTAACCGACCCCGAACACGTGTTCACCGTTAAGGATGAACTCGCATTCGCCGGCGCACTCGAAATCGGTACCGAAGGCGGTGTAGGCTCCATCGTTGTGGAAGACACCAACGCCGCTCCCGAGTACTTCAACCTCCAGGGCATCCGTGTAGCCAACCCCGAAAGCGGTCTCTACATCGTTCGTCGTGGCAACAAGGTGAGCAAAGAACTCGTTCGCTAATCGGCGCACACACCTTATAAAATACTGAAAAAGCCTGTTCCGGAGCTTCCGGGACAGACTTTTTCTATATAGTCACCCTGTCTGTCCTTTTTTCGCGGCAATATTTATGCAGCGGGAACGGGCGGATCACTATTCAACCCAATCATTTATTAACTTTTATTGAATGAAACATTTCACAAGAATGTTGGTCGGCTGCCTTATGCTGCTGATGGCTTTCGCAGGAAAGTCGTGGCATGTGTATGCAGCGATCGATAATGCCGCTTATGGCATTCTTGCCTTCAGCGACGAACAGTCTCGCCTTACGAACAATATCGTGAGGTTCGATCTGGTGAGCGATAAGGAGCCTGTATTCAGCAGCGCGGTCGCTTTCAGTGAGACTGCTACCGCCGGTGCATATGCAGCACGTGGCTATTACGTTGCCACTACCGAGGTGGTAGGATCGAAGGAGATGCCTAAAACTCTGGTGAGGTTCGACATTGAGAAGGGAACCTACACCACCGTAGGCCGGCTCAGCGGCTATGAGAGCCTTATCAACGACATGACCTACGACAATTCGACCTCGACGATGTATGCCGTTTCGAGAGTCGGGGATTCCCGGTCGGCTCTCTTCACTATCAGTCTCTCCGACGGCACTTCCTCCAGAGTGGCCACACTCGACCGCCGGTTCTTTACCCTGGCGTCGACCTATGCCGGCCAGCTCTATGGCATAAGCTATGAAGGCGACTTCTGCGCTATCGACAAGAACAGCGGCAATGTTAGTGTGATAGGTCACACCGGCCATTATCCGCAGAGCTTCCAGACCATGGAGTTCGACTATTCCACAGGCCGGCTGTACTGGATTGCATCCACCCGCGTGATAAATGAAAGCGGTTCGATTGAGGTTCCGGAGAGTTTCGTGGCCACAATAGATATTTCGACGGGAGCTGTGACTCGCCATCAGGAATTCGGCGACAACCAGCTTGCCGGTCTCTATATTCCAGCTTATACCGCAGCTCCCGGATGTCCCGACGCAGTGCAGTCGGCCCGGATCACTCCCGGCGAAAACGGCGCCCCGCATGCCGTGCTGTCGTGGGTGAACCCATCGAAGACATACGGCGGCGAGCCTCTTAAGGCAATCACCCGCGTGGAAATCGAACGCGACGGCGAACTGGTAGGCACCGTAACCACGGCACAGCCCGGCGCGAAATCGTCGTACACCGACAATATCGCATCCGCCGACGGCGCCGTGCACACCTGGCTGATAACGGCCTATAACAGCGGCGGCCCCGGCGTGCCTTCCAGAATCAGCGCTTTTGTGGGACGCGATGTCCCGGCGGCTGTTGCGGAAGTAAAGGTTGAAAAGACCTCTCCCAATTCGGCACGTGTGTACTGGAATCCTGTCACCTCTGGTGTCAACGGCGGCTGGACCGACCTTGACGGTCTCACTTACGATGTTGTCCGTAATCCCGGAGAGGTGGCTGTAGCCTCCGGCATAACAGAGACCGAATGGTTCGAGACCGGAGTGGAGGAGTCCGGCACTTACACCTATACCGTTACCGCCCGCAACAACTGCGGCGAATCCGCCCCTGCCGTGAGCGCGCCGGTGATTCTTGGCCCGAAACTCGGCCCTCCCTACACCTGCGGTTTCGACGAGGACTTCGGACAGTGGACTCCCGTCGACGCCAATTCCGACGGCAACACATGGTACCGCTTCAATCTCAGCTGGGCACATGCCGACGGCGCATATATAAACGGCGCCAGCAATGATATCGACGACTGGCTGGTGAGCAACACCATGGAGCTTGAACCGAACACATCCTATAAGGTGTCGATAAGCTCCATTGCCAACGGCGACCACAATCTTTCTTTCCACCTGCTCGCCGACTCCGACCTCAGCGCACCGCTGCAGACAATAGGAAACCTCACCATCGGCAGAGGATACGAGGTGAAAACCGACGAGTTCCAGTTCAACACAGGTGCCGACATCGACGACTGCAACGTGGCCATCCACGATGTGGCCGCCACCGGTTCCTCCTATCTGCTCATCGACCGCATCTCAATTGAGAAGATTGTGGACTACAACCTTGCGGCCACCGGAATCATAGGCAACACCAAGCCCGTGGAAGGCAACACATACGCCTACACCGTTACCATAGCCAACAAGGGCGGCATGGCCATGGAGTCGTTCGCCGTAGGGCTTGTCGACGCCGATGGCAACACCCTTGCCTCGCTGCCCGTTTCCGAGCCTCTCGCCGCCGGTGCTTCGGCAACCTATCAGGTGGACTATACCTTTGCGACGGCATCCACAGTTACCGCTATCCGCGGCAAGGTGATTTCCGCGCTCGACGAGGTGGAGGCCGACAACACAACCCCGGCACTCGCGCTCACTGTGATGCCTGCCGGCACTCCCGAGGAAATCAAAATCGGCGAGAAGGTTTCCACAAGCTCTTACCATCCGCTGAACCTCTACGACAAGTTCGGCGCATCGCTCAACATCTATGCCGCTTCCGAGGTGGGAGTGCGGCAGGGACGCATCACCGGGGTGAAGCTCGAGGGCAACATCTCCTCCTACTCCTCGGGTGTCACCGGTGTCGGAATCAAGCTCTATATGGCCAATACCGACCGTACCAAGGCTTCCGACGGCCTCATTCCCGAGGAGGAGATGACTCTGGTGTATGACGGCACATTCGACCTCAGTCCCGGCGACAACTATCCTGAGTTCGTATTCGACGAAGCGTTCGACTACAGCGGTTCCAACCTGGCTCTGCTGGCGGTGACTTCTCTCGCCAATGCGAGCACCACCTACAAGTCGGTGTCGCAGCCGTATTATACAAGTCCTCTCGAGGGCAACAGCGCGTTTGTCTACGGCAACGACTACAATGCGTTCGACTTCGCCACCTCCGCCGGCTCCTTCAGGTCGAGAACCGGCAATTCCGTAATCACCCTCATGGTGCAGTCCGGAGGAGCATCGGTGTCGGGTCTTGTGTCCGATTCCGAAGGCAACCCTCTCGAGGGTGCCGAGGTTCGCATAGCCGAGATTCACGCCCGCACACAGACTCTGGCCGACGGCTCATATCGTTTCGATTTCGTGCCCAACGGCACTTACACAGTCAGCGCGTCGATGTTCGGATACGAGGCGCAGCAGCCTGTCACTCTCATTGTGGAGGATGCCGACGAGACCGCCAGCCTCACACTCACAAAGCTGCCTGTCTACAAGGTTAGCGGCCGTGTGGTATCGCCCGACGGCACACCCGTGGACAACGCTGCCGTGGCGCTCGCCGGCTATACTCCGCTCGAGACTGTTACCGGAGCCGACGGCACGTTCGAGTTCGCGGATGTGGTTGCACACGAGCTCACTTCCGTAACGGTGTCGAAGCCATGGTTCACACCCTCGGAGGTTGCGTTTGAGCTCAGCTCCGACATGGCCCTCGGCGATATCGATGTGAAGTATTCACGCTATGCGCCTGTGAATGTGTCGTCCGGCGTGGAGGATGGCAGCGAAGCCATGAAGATAAGCTGGAACAGCCCCGCGGCCGACGCCGTGCTGAGCTATGACTCTGGCGTGGCTGCATCGCAGGTGGGATTCATGGAATCGGTGGGCACGATTGTGATCGGTTCTGTGTTCCGCACTCCCATGACACTCAAGGGTGTGCGTTGGTTCACTACATCCGAAGGCGGTCCCCACAACGAGGTGCACATCTACGTCTACGACCTCGATGCCGACGGCAATCCCTGCGGCGACATGCTCTATAGCCAGAGGTCGGTGGCCAACACCGACGGCGAATGGTCGTCGCTCACCTTCGCCGAGGCTGTGGAAGCACCACGCGGCTGCTTCGTTTCCGTGAACTATCCCGGATTCCTGGGGCTTGGCGTTGACAATGCGCCCAAGACACACCCGCAGCCGGCGCAGACCTATGCGTTCTCCACCGACTACAATACGGGTGAATTCATGTATTTCGATTCCGCGTCGTTGCCGGGCAATCTTATGATCCGTGCCGAAGGCGCTCCCTATTCGGCCGAGGGAACTCCGGTATTCTCCGCCGGAGAACTTCCCGGTTTCTATCGCTACAATATCCGGCGCTCCGCCGGCTACGGCAGCTCCGAGTGGACTCTTGTGAACTCCGAGCCTCTTGAAACTCTTGAGCTGGTCGACAACGCCTGGCCGACACTTCCCGCCGGCGTATACCGCTATTCCGTTTCGTCGGTTTATCCCGACGGCACCGAATCGGCCGCCGTGACCACCGCATATCTTCCCCGCGAGATGAATGGCAGCATAAGCATGACTGTTGCCGCCAACTCCGCTTCCGGCAGTGCCGAGGGCGCCAAGGTGACTCTTACAGGCGACGACGACAATGTGGTTCTCTCGTCGACCGTAGGTGCCGACGGTGCTGTGGCTTTCAGCGATATCTGGCGCCAGACCTATATTCTGGAGATCGAATTGCCGGGATATGAGTTCACCCCTGTGGAAGTCTCAATGGCCGACAGCAAGGATGTGGTACTTTCCGGCCTCGTTGTCAAGGAAATTATCGCCAATCCGGTGAACGTGCGTCTCACCGGCGACCTCAGCTCCGGATACCGCTTCACCTGGAACGAATCCGGCGAAATCGAGGACGACTTCGAGGGACATGATGCATTCACTCCCGAGTCGGCCGGCGAGGTGGGCTGGATCTATCGCGACGGCGACGGCTCCCGAACCTTTGCCGAACCCGAGTTCGAATTCCCCGGCCGCACGCAGCCAGGCTCGTTCATGGTGTTCAATCCGTGGCTCACATCCCCGTCGATGGCCGAGGCACGCTCGGTTTCGCTGCCCCACAGCGGTGTCAATGAGCTTGCCTGCTTCGCCTCTTTCACCGGTAGCGACGACTGGTTTATCTCGCCCCGCCTCACCTACCACAACGATTTCCGCTTCAGCTTCTTCGCCCGCGGCTATTCGATGACCTACGGTGAGGTTATCCGCGTGGGATACTCCACCACCGACACCGAGGCATCCTCGTTCACCTGGCTGGCCGAGAATGTCGACGTGCCCAAGCAGGTGTGGACACAGTTCGAGTACACGATTCCTGCCGCCGCACGCTATGTGGCGCTGAACTGTGTGTCGCCCGACGGTTTCATTCTCTTTGTGGACGATGTGGCCATCTCCTCCGGCAATGGCATGCCTATGAACACAGCCATCTCCGCACCCGAAGTAAAATATGCAGTTATGCTCGACGGCCAGAAGGTTGCCGAGACCGACAGGTGCGAGTACATTTTCACAGATGTAGCTTCCGGCGCCCATGTGGCCTCTGTGAAGGCTGTGTATGCCTCCGGCGAATCGGAACCTGCCGAGGTTGTGTTCGGCGAGTCCGGCATCGACAGCGCTTTGACGGGCGGAATCGCCGTGTCGCCGAACCCCGCTCCGGGTTATACCCTGGTGAGCGGCGACTTCACCGGTGCGCTTCTCTATGATCTCAGCGGTCTGTGCGTGGCAACGTTCACCGGCGACAGCCAGCGACTTGACCTCACCGGCGTGGCGCCGGGCTTCTACATACTTGTGGTGCAGCCCGCCTCGGGCGCTCCCGCAGTATCGGTGAAGCTCACCGTCCGCTGATATCCCTTTCCTGAAAACAGTTCCCGCCCCGGTGTTCCAGCGAGCACCGGGGCGGGATTCTTTATGCCGTTATCTTAAGGTAGCTTGTTTTCAGAGCACAACCACTTTCACAGGGGTGCCGTGGGCGGCTGTTGTCACGAAGTATATGCCGGAAGGAAGCGGGATGTCGGTGTTCTGTTCCACGGTGCCTACTTCGGCCACGAGGCGGCCGGCGACATCGAATATGCGGCATCCGGGCTGGGGTGTGTTGCATATTATGCGAATGAAGCCTTCGAAGCCTTTTGCCAGCAGCGGCTGGTCGACGGTTACGCCGGACACACCTGCGTGGTCGACGAACACCACGTTGCTCATGGGCGAGCGCACTTCCAGACGCACGCTCTGCACGGAGTACGCTTCGGAGTCGCTTTCGTCGAAGCCTACGATTTCCAGTGAGTTGTCTTCGGCTACTATCTCCTCGTCGATGGCTTCGCCTCCCACATAGCGTGTGCGGGTGACCACGAAATAGTCGATTGTCTCATTTGCGGGGGCGGTCCAGTTGGCGGTGTAGCGGTCGGACTCGATGTTTGTGGGTGCGGTGGCCGTGCAGGCTGTGAGTGTGGGCACAGGCAGGCACTCGCCGCGCAGCGAAACACCTCTGGAACCGTCGAAATCGCCGCTGAGCAGCAGGCGCGAGGTGTGTGTGCCGGTGGCGGTGGGCGTGTAGTTCACGGTGAGCCAGTAGCCGTCGGCCGAGCATGCCAGATTGGCGGGAATGGCTTCGGTGGCTACGGAGAACATCTTGCTGTCGGCGCTGTAGAGGAGTACCTCGACGGCATGCCTGAGGTCCTGGCCGTGAACGAAAAGCCGCGATGTGGCAGTGTGCCCTATGGCCACCTGCCCGAACTGCAGCTCCATGCCTGTGGCAGGCGCCAGCAGCTGAGGGTCGCCCGTGGGGGGGATAATCACAGAACCGGGGGTGAATGGTTCGCCGCGGCGTTCGCCCCAGATGTATTCGGCCAGTTCTGGCATGTCGATGAACGGATTGCGGTTGTTCTGGAACCCGTAGACGGCTTCGTTGCGGTCGACTTCCTTCTGGCTCACCGGGTCCATGCGGTGCCATTGCATCAGCAGGTCGATGGACCAGTTGTTGAGGGTGGGGTAGTCGTTCTGGCTCACCATGTATGTGTACTTCCAGGTGAGGTTCTGGTAGCATGTGGCCATGTAGAAATAGGTGCGTGCGAAGTCGCCTTTGTATTCATCGTCCGGCTCGAATACGCTCGCCGCATTGCCGCCCTGTCCTCGCACGGGGTATCCTACACGGCATATTCCGTTGTTGAATTTTACAGGCTGGTTCATGTCGACGGTGCCGAGGGGGTAGTTGCTTTTCGCGGAGTTCGCCGCGCGTTCCGAAGGATAGAGGTGGTTGAGGTCGACATACGCTCCTACCGATTCGGAGCCTCCCCACCAGCTTTTGGGGAAGGAGTGCTCGCGGTTGAGGCCGGTGAACGAAGGCGCGTAGAGAGGGATGTCGGAATACATGTCCCACCACCGCCTGCTGTCGGGATAGACGTCGGTGACCTGGAAATAGCGCGGGAGGTCGTTGTAGGACGACACTCTGGTGAAGTTTTTGATGATGTTGTGCACGGCGGTCTTCAGGTCGCCATCGGTTTTGCCGTTGAGGCTGCTGTAGTATCCCGCGGGGATTTCGGCCATGGAGCACAATGCAGCGAATGCCGCAAGGAGCAACAACCGGCTTCTTAGTTTTTTCATCGGAGGTGAATGTGGGAGCTGATGTGAGAATTGGGTATTGAACCGGCAGCAAGGGAGCCGCCGCTATTACAACGCACAACGTGCGACCGGTGTTCATGCCGGTCGCACGTTGTGTTGCGAAAATTCGTTATAGTGTCAGAGGAGTATAGGGCATGTCCCATGCTTCGGCCACGGCTTTGAATGTGATTTCGCCGTCGACCATGTTGACGCCTTCCGCGAGGCCTTTGTCGGCGCGGCATGCTTCGCGCCAGCCTTTGTCGGCCAGGCGCAGTGCATATGGCAGTGTGGCATTGGTGAGTGCCATGGTGGAGGTGTAGGGCACGGCTCCGGGGATGTTGGCCACGGCATAGTGTACCACGCCGTCGACTTCATATACGGGTTCGGAGTGGGTTGTGGCGTGGGAGGTGGCGAAGCATCCTCCCTGGTCGATGGCCACGTCGACCATCACAGAGCCTTTCCTGAGGAGTTTTACCATGTCGGGCGTGACAAGCTTGGGAGCTTTTGCTCCGGGGATGAGCACGGAACCCACGACGAGGTCGGTGGTGGGCAGTTCGGCCTCGATGTTGTGCCGCGAGGAATATAGGGTCTTCACATTGGCGGGCATCACTTCGGAGAGGTGCCGCAGCACGGGCAGCGATATGTCGGTTATTGTCACGTCGGCACCAAGTCCGGCAGCCATGAGCGCGGCATTCTTACCTACTACGCCGCCACCGAGGACGAGCACCTTGGCAGGCTTCACTCCCGGGACTCCGCCGAGGAGCACGCCGCGGCCTCCCTGTGGCTTTTCGAGGAAGCGGGCACCTTCCTGGATGGACATGCGACCGGCCACTTCGCTCATGGGCACCAGCAGCGGAAGGCCTCCGGTAGGGCCTACTACGGTTTCGTATGCTATGCATGTGGCTTTAGAGGCCGCCATGGCCTCTGTGAGGGCGCGGTCGGAAGCGAAGTGGAAGTAGGTGAATAGCAGCTGCCCGGGGCGCACCAGAGCGTATTCGGGTTCTATAGGCTCCTTCACCTTTATAATCATTTCGGCAGTGGCATATACATCCTCTATTGTGGGAAGTATGGCGGCGCCGGCGGCCACATATTCCTGGTCGGAGAATCCGCTGCCTTCGCCTGCGGTATGCTGCACATACACGGTGTGGCCGTGGTGTATGAGTTCGTGCACGCCCGACGGGGTCATGCCAACGCGGTTCTCGTTGTTTTTGATTTCTTTGGGAATTCCGATAATCATCGTGTAAGGTGTTGGTAGTTAGGGTTAGGTGATGTGTTTTAAGGTTAGTAGGACGCCTCCGGAGAGCCGGAGTTTTGTGTCCGGTGCCAAAATTACACAAATTCCGTTTTCCTGCAACACCCTCGCAAAAAAATATTTCGTGGTATGATTTAAAAATCGTACATTTGCCAACAATTCCAAACCAACCCTATGGCAACAAAACCGTTTCACTACCAGGAAATGTTTCCCCTGGGACCCGACACTACAGAATATTACCATCTGACTTCCGACTATGTGCGCACCGAGACCTGGGGCGGGCATGAGTTCCTTGTCGTGGAACCGGAAGCCCTCACCGTGCTTGCCCGCCAGGCCACACACGACAATGCCTTCATGCTGCGTCGCGAGCACAATATGATGGTTGCGAAAATACTTCAGGACCCCGAAGCGAGCGACAACGACCGCTATGTGGCCCTTACCATGCTGCGCAATGCCGAAGTGGCCGCCAAGGGCGCACTGCCTTTCTGCCAGGACACAGGCACAGCCATCTGCCATGCCGAGAAAGGCCAGCTGGTGTTCACCGGCTGCAACGATGCCGAAAAGATTTCGGAGGGTGTGTATCTTACCTACACCACCGACAATCTCCGCTACAGCCAGAACGCGCCTCTGAACATGTACGACGAGGTGAACACAGGCTGCAACCTGCCCGCACAGATCGATATCCACGCCGGCGAGGGCAACGAATACCACTTCCTTTTCGTAGCCAAGGGTGGCGGCAGCGCCAACAAGACCTACCTCTACCAGGAAACCAAGGCTACAATCAATCCCAAGACCCTGGTGCCCTTCCTTGTTGACAAGATGCGCACACTCGGCACTGCTGCATGTCCTCCCTACCATATCGCTTTCGTGATCGGCGGCACTTCGGCCGAGAAGAATCTCGAAGTGGTGAAGAAGGCTTCGGTGAAATATCTGGACTCCCTGCCTACAAAGGGCAACGAGTACGGCCATGCTTTCCGCGACATAGAACTGGAGAAGGAACTCAAGAAAGCTTCTGAGGAACTCGGCCTTGGCGCACAGTTCGGCGGCAAGTACTTCGCCCACGATATCCGTGTGATCCGTCTGCCCCGCCATGGCGCGTCGTGCCCCATCGGCATGGGTGTGAGCTGTTCGGCCGACCGCAACGTAAAGGCGAAAATCAACCGCGAAGGTCTCTGGATCGAGAAACTCGATGCCAATCCCGGAGAGCTCATTCCCGAAGAACTGCGCAATGCCGGCGAAGGCGACGTGGTGAAAATCGACCTCAACCGCCCCATGCCCGAGATTCTGGCCGAACTCACCAAATATCCGGTGAGCACCCGCCTGTCGCTCAACGGCACCATCATTGTGGGTCGCGATATCGCCCATGCCAAGATTAAAGAGCGCCTGGACCGTGGCGAGCCCATGCCGCAGTATCTCAAGGACCACCCCATCTACTATGCCGGCCCGGCGAAGACTCCCGCAGGCATGCCATCGGGTTCGTTCGGCCCCACCACCGCAGGACGTATGGACAGCTATGTGGATCAGTTCCAGAGCGCCGGCGGCTCCATGATTATGATTGCCAAGGGCAACCGCAGCAAGGCTGTGACCGACGCCTGCAAGGCTCACGGAGGCTTCTACCTTGGAAGCATCGGTGGCCCGGCGGCAATTCTGGCACAGAATTCGATAAAGAAGGTCGAACTGCTGGAATACCCCGAGCTGGGAATGGAAGCCATATGGAAAATCGAAGTGGAGGACTTCCCCGCATTCATCCTTGTAGACGACAAGGGTAACGACTTCTTCACACAGATCGCGCAACGCTGCCAGGGATGCCCTGTTAACAAATAAGCGGCTTCCGGTGTTATCATAGTCGTGGCGGGCGCGTCCTAAGCAAGGGCTCGCCCGCCACGAATCTTTTTAGAAACTGTTTCCGAGAAACCGGAGTATATATATATTCGGGCAGTTTCCTGGAACAATTTTGACAGAATCCAACGCTATGCAGAGAGTCTTTTTAGCAATCACAGTAATTATTCTGATGAGTATAATGAAAGTCAACGGAGCCGAAAGTTTCTCTACTCCCGATTTTGCCTATCCGGCCAATGTGGAGAAGAACGCCTTGCGTATGCTCTCGACTTCCGGTACGGCACCCGCCGGCGAGCGCGGAGCAATACGCCTGCGGGCTTTGCTGGAGATGTCGCGTGCGGCAGTGGAAATCGATCCCGATTCAATCTTCGCCATGCCCGGCAGGATTTCGCACTATGCCTCGCTCGAGAGCGGCAATCCCCAGGCCCGGGCTATGCTGGAACTTCTGCAGGCACAGACTCTGAGCGGTATCTATCTTTCGAACCGTTGGCGCTACGACCGTGTCGACGCTCCATTGGCTCCTCTTCCCGAGGATATAAGGCTGTGGAGCGGCCGGCAGTTCCGCAATGCCATAGAGGCTCTGCTGCTGCGTGCCGATTCGCTGGCTGCGGTCGCTCCGGCAATGTCTCTGGAGGCTTTCGACGGCTGTGTGAAGCAGTCCGGCATAACCATGCCATACGTGCCTACAGTGGGCGCGTTCGTCCGATATAGGGCCATAGAGACACTCAGGGAGCTTGACAATGCATCACTCGCCGACAGCCTGCTTTCAGCGGCAATCAGCTCCACACCCTCCAGTGAAGCGCCGTATTATTTCTGGATATGGCAGAAGGACGACAACAATGCCTCGGCCTTGATGAACAGCTACAAAGCACACAGCGACGTGGAGGCCGCAAGGCTACTGCTGCTGAAGGCAGTGGAAGCGGTGGAGGTAACAACCTATGATGAGTCCGGCAAAGAAACCGCAAGGACGGATGCTAAAATCGCTGCTATCGAGGAATCGCTCAGCCGTTTTCCCTCATGGGGCGGCAATGCGGATCTGAGGAATATTCTCAGCCGGCTCACCGCTGCCACAGCCCGTTGCCGGATGCCCGACTACGGGTATCCCGGGAAAGCTCTTCCCCTGACAGTGGACTATGAGTTCGCCACAAAGGTGGCAGTAACCGTGTACAGGCTGCCGGAAGGCCGCCGGATGAGTTCGCCGGAAGATGTGCGGCGCTGTTCCGTCGATACTGTGTTCGATATTGAGGTTTCCGGGCGGAGAGGAAGTTCCGAGGTGAAGTTCATGCCGCAGGAAAGCGGCCGCTATGCCGCCGTGTGCGATGTCGACGGCGTTGCCGGTTCCAATATTGCGGAATTCGACATTGTACCGTTCCTGCCCGTTGTTATCGGCGGCTGTGACCGGATGGCGGTTCTGACACCTTCGTTCGCCGATGGCACTCCGATGCCCCGGATTGGCGTCGTGGCCGAAAAACACAGGCGCGGAGTTTCCACAAAAGAACGCCTTGGCCAGACCGATGCTGACGGCATACTTCTGGTGCAGCCGGAAGGGACATACAACGGCAATACCACTCTTGCCTTCGAGTACGGAGGCCATATATTTGATTTCGGCGACAGCTACCGACGTTTCGGCGCTCCCCGCAAACCTGATCTCAGCAATGAATCTGCGACATTGTTCACCGACCGTGCCCTTTATCGTCCCGGCGACAGCGTGGCATGGAGCATGGCAGCCGGCGAACGACTCGCCGACGGAACCATGCGCACGGCTTCGCGGCGCCGCTATTCGGCGAAGCTTCTGGATGTCAACAACACTGTTGTGGATTCGATTGAAGCCACTACCGACACTCTCGGACGGGCTTACGGCGTTTTCGCCACTGTCCGTGGCGGGCTTCAGGGCAGTTATACTTTGCGCGTGAGCGACGGCAACCGCACAGTGGCAATGACATCGGTGATGGTGAGCGACTACCGCATGCCCGTTTTCGAGGTTGTGGTCACGGCGGTGCGCCGCGGTGTGCCTGCTGCCGGAGCGATTACTATCAACGGCAAGGCGACCACTTATTCCGGAATGCCTGTGGCCTCGGCCCGGGTCGATGTCGAAATCTTGGGCGCCAGCCGCTGGCGCTGGTTCGTTCCCGAGCGTTCTCTTGGCAAGCTTGAGTGCAGCACCGGTGCCGACGGCACGTTCTCGGTGGAAGTGCCCGCTGCCATGCTTGAGCAAAAGAACGGCTCCGAGCCTTATCACAGCTTTGTGGCGCGTGTGCTGGCAACTGCTGTCAATGCCGAGACTGCCACCTGCGAACGCAATTTCACCACCGGCAAGCCCTATTCGCTCGATATGAGTGTCGCCAGTGTGGCCGACGGCTCCAGGCTCTTGACAGGATGTTTCTACGCCTACGATTCCGAAGGGGTCAACAAGCCCATGGAGCTTGTATGGCGCATAGGTGTGCCTGCCGACGGAGGAAAGACTCTGGAGCGTGTGCTTGCATCCGGCAGCGCGCGTGCCGGCAGCGACTGCGCTATGGACATCGCCGCAATACCGGCAGGGTGCTATTCCATTGAAGTCGCAGCCGCCGACACCGCTCTGGCCGATACCAGAATATACGAAGGCGCGCTCACTGTGTACAACACAGCGCGCAACGAGGTTCCCGACCTGGACTCGCCGCTGTTTATGCCTCCGCAGCGTATTTTTACCGGCAACGGAAAGTCCCGCGTGCTCATTGGCGTCGCCGCCGACAAGGCTACGGTGTATATTGCCGTGCGCCACGGCAATAAGCTCCACAGCATCGAACCGCGCACTCTGCGCCGTGGTTTCCACCACATCAATGTGGCAAACTATGCCGGTGAAGGCGGATGCGAGGTGCTTCTGGCAACCGTAGCAAACGGTGTATCCCATGTGGAGACACTGGAATTCGAGAAACCCGCCGTGGCGGAACTCGAAATCACCGCCGAGAGTTTCCGCGACCGCCTTGTGCCCGGCGATACCGAGCAATGGCGTCTGCGCCTGAGTCGCGGCGGCCGGCCTGTGGAAGGTGCGGCAGTGGTGGCCACGATGTTCAACAGGGCATTGTCGGCATTGACTCCCTATCGCATGAGCATCCCCTTCAGGTTCTACACCCCGCAGCCTTCGCTGATCTACACCGGAGTGAGTGCGCGCACCGACTGGTGCTCGGCCGCGGTGAATCCCACATATGAGGTGGCCGCTGCATTTGAATGGCCGCAGTTCATGTTTATCGCCGACCGGTATTTCCGTTACTTCACAGGGTCGATGGCTACCGCCAGAAAGATGGCAGTAAACGACATGGCGTTCAGCGAGAATACAATGTTATCCGAATCCGAGGAATCCGTCGGAGCGGTGGAGGATGCCGATGCCGGTGCCTCTGACACAAATACAGAAGCCGACTACCGCGATGCCGAGGTCGCGCAGGCATTTTTCGTCCCGTCGCTCACCAGCGATGGCGAGGGCAATGTGGATATTGTGTTCACAGTACCGAATGCCAATGCCGAGTGGCAGTTCGAGAGTGTGGCGTGGACAGCTTCGCTGGCCTCGGCGCGCCATTCGTACACGGCACGTTCGTCAAAGCCGGTTATGGTGCAGCCCAATCTGCCGCGCTTCCTGCGCCAGGGCGACCGCGCCACCGTGCTTGCCACCGTGTTCAACAACACCGATTCCGCGGCGGTAATCCGCAGCATAGTGGAAATCTTCGATCCTGCCAGTGGCCGTGTCATAAGCCGCAATGAGACGACAAGCGATGTCGAACCTCAGGCATCGGCATCTGTATCCGCGGAGATTGAAGCTCCTGCCGATGCTGCTTCCGTAGGCTACCGCGTACGTGCCGTCCTGGGCGGATATTCCGATGGCGAACAAAGCGCCATCCCCGTGCTTGCCGCAGAATCGACAGTTATCAACAGCACCGAATTCTATCTTGATGCCGATGCCGCTCCCCTGCATCTCGACGTGCCTGTGGAGGACGGGATGGCTTATACTCTGCAGTATTGTTCCAACCCCGTATGGACGGTTGTGAAAGCGCTCCGCGGACTTGCAAAAGAACGTGCCGGAACCTCGACATGGCTTGCCTCGCAGTTGTTCTCCTCGCTCGCCGCAGGCAATATCGCCGCCGCCAATCCTGCAATCGGGCGTGCTTTCGAGCAGTGGCGCAAGTCGGACAGCGATGTCCTCGAGTCCATGCTTTCACGCAATGCAGATCTAAAGCTGCTCCTTCTTGAACAGACACCGTGGCTCCAGGCCTCGGCCGACCAGACAATGCGCATGGAGGCTCTGGCCGCAGTGTTCGACGCCGCCAGGGTGAAAGCCGACATTGAGGCCGCTGCGGAATCGCTTGCAGCGCTCCAGGGGGCTGATGGCGGTTTCGCCTGGGCGTCGTGGAACAACAGTTCGTCGGTGTGGGCAACAGGAGAGGTGCTAACCACACTTGCCATAGCCCGCTCCCTCGACATGCTTCAGGGACAGCCGCGTCTCAGCAGCATGGTTTCGCGAGCCTTCGCATACTACCAGCAGGAACGCACCGGCCTCTGTAATGCCGACGGCGTCGACTTCGACTTCGCTCGTATCGCTTGTCTCTACCCCGGTTTCACACTTACCGACAAAGGGCAGCGGCTTCTGAACCGCACCGTTGAGTGGATAAGTCGTGAATGGCGCTCTTTCGATGCCGGCGACAAGGCATGGAGCGTGCTCATACTCAAGTCGGCAGGCAAGAGAGACAAGGCGAAACAGATATTGTCGTCGCTGGAACAGTTCGGCGTTGAACGTCCAGGGCAGGGACTGTGTTTCCCCTCGGTGGACGACATCCGCAGCTACGCCAACATAATGCAGGCTTTTGCCGCTATGGATGCTCCGGCCGCCACCATCGACGCCATGAGGCAATGGATAACCGTGCGTGCCCAGGCCACCGACAATCTCGGCGCATGCAATCCCGACTATGTGATTGCCGCCTTGTTGCTCACCGGCAGCGACTGGACTGCCGTCGATAATAATTTCAGCATTGTCATCGACGGCCATGTGCCCGCTGTCGGCGAACTGGACCGGGCCACGGGCTATTCCTGCGTTCCGGTGGATACCTCCGGCGACACAATCCGTATAGAGGTGCGCCCCAACGGCAACACACCTTCCTATGGCTCGGTTGTGGCCGTGGGCCGGCGTCCGATGGATAATATCGAGGCACGCGATACACGCGACCTGTCTATTGTAAAGCGTTTTCTGGTGAACCGCGGCGGCAGCTGGGTGGAGACCGACAGCTTCGCTCTCGGCGAGAGAGTCAGGGTGCAGCTTACAGTCATCGCCGGCCGCGACATGCAGTATGTGGTAATCGATGACGAAAGGCCTGCAGCTCTGGAGCCTGCCGACCAGTTGCCGGGCTATGTTACCGACGGAGCGCTGGGTGTGTACCGTGTCAACGCCGACAGCCGTACCCAGCTCTTTGCCGACCGGATGCCAAAGGGAACCTGGCATCTGACCTACGACATGACTGCCAACAACGCCGGAACGTTCACCGGCGGGGCGGCCACCATCCAGAGCCAGTATGCGCCTGAACTCACAGCACGCAGTGCCGGAGAAAGGATTACTGTAGGTCTTTGAAACCTCTTAAAATTCATCACAGACAAGAATGATATCAGAGTTTGTCAGAGCCCTAGGCCTGCGGCGGCAGCTCGAGAGTTCCGCCGGCACACTGCTCGGTGCCGGCGACCGCGAGGCCATTGCGGAGATTCTGCGCCGCAGTCCGCTGGAGCGCGACCGCTTCGGCTTTCATCCGGCGGTGTCGGCTATGGCCACGGCGGTAGCCATCTGCGCCCATATCGACACCGACCGCAACATGGTGCTGGCAGTACTGCTGGCACCGGCGGTGTATGCCTCGCTGTGCTCCATAGAGGAAATAGAACGCCTCTGGGGAGAGGATGTGGCTGTTCTGGTGAGCGGTCTTTCCAAGGTCGCCGGTCTCTACAGCCATTCCGCGGTTGTGGAGAGCGACAATTTCCGGAAACTGCTTCTCACTTTCGCCCAGGATATCCGCGTGATTATAATCATGATAGTGGACCGTCTGGCGCTGATGCGGGCCATCAATCACCATCCGGCGGAGAAGCTGGTGAAAGACATCGCTTTCGAGGCCAACTATCTCTATGCTCCGCTGGCGCACCGCCTCGGGCTCTACGCCGTGAAAAGCGAGCTGGAGGACATGTCGCTCAAGTACGGCAACCGCGAGGTGTATTCCCGGATAGCCCGCGAGCTGAAGCAGACCAAGGCGCGCCGCGAGAGCTATATCGCCGATTTCATAGCCCCGGTGAAGGAAAAGCTTGCCGCCGAAGGACTGAAATTCGAAATCAAGGGGCGCACCAAGAGCATCTATTCCATATGGAACAAGCTCAAGAAGCAGAACAACACTCTTGAGGAAATCTACGACCTGTTCGCTATCCGTGTTGTCATAGATTGCGAGCCTGCCAGGGAGAAGAGCGAATGCTGGCTGGCATATTCGCTGATAACCGACATGTACACCCCCAATCCGGGGCGTCTCAAGGACTGGATTAGCATTCCCAAAAGCAACGGCTACGAGAGCCTGCACATTACAGTGAAAGGTCCCGAGGAGCGTTGGGTGGAGGTGCAGATACGCACCCGCCGCATGGATGCCGTGGCCGAGAAGGGCCTGGCCGCGCACTGGATGTACAAGGGCATCCAGGCCGAGAGCAACCTCGACGCGTGGATGAATAATGTGCGCGATATCCTCGAGGCTGCCGAGACCGGCCCCATGCAGCTTATGCGCAACTTCAAGATGGATGTCTATTCCCACGAGGTGTTCGTGTTCACACCCAAGGGCGACCTCTACAAACTTCCGCAGGGAGCATCGGTACTGGACTTCGCCTTCCAGATACATTCCAACGTGGGTCTGCATTGTGTCGGGGCGAGAGTGGATGGCCGTAACCGCAAGATCAACCACCGGCTTGCATCGGGCGACACGGTGGAGATTATCACCTCCCCGCAGCAGGAGCCTTCGCGCGACTGGCTGGCATGGGTGGTGACATCCAAGGCACGCAACAAGATACGTTCGGTGCTCAAGGAGAACGCCAACCGTACCGCCGAGCTCGGCCGTGAACTGCTGGAACGTCGCCTGCGCAACCGCAAACTCGAAGTGGACGAGTCGGAACTGTCGCGTATCATAGCCCGCATGGGCTACAAGGACGCCATAGCCTTTTTCGGTGCCCTCGGCTGCGGCGACATGGAGGTGAACGATGTTGTCGAGGCTCTGGCCGAGAGCCAGCGCCGGGCCGACGAATGTCCGGCAAGGGTGTCGGCAAGCACATACATTCTCCAGCCACCTGCAGCCGACACCGGCAACGATAGCAATGCTTCCGAAGAAACCATAGAAATAGGCGATGGAGTCCGTGGCGTGCGCTATCAGATGTCGCGCTGCTGTAACCCGCTGTATGGCGACAGCGTGTTCGGCTTCGTGGCCTCCGACGGTGCAATCAAAATCCACCGTGAAAGCTGCCCCAATGCTCCCAACATGCGCTTGCGCTATCCATATCGTCTTATCAAAGTGCGCTGGAGCGGTGGCGGCGCAGGGCAGTCGCTGGCGTCGGTGTCTGTTACCGGCAAGGACGATATAGGCATTGTCACCAACATAACATCCATTATCAATAAGGAAAAAAACGTATCTTTGCGAAGCATATCCATCGAGAGCGACAACGGTGTTTTCCGTGGGGTGCTCGCCCTGGGAGTCGTCGACACGGCCGATCTCGCCAGGATTATCAAGAAAATATCTACTGTTAAAGGTGTGAAGAATGTACAACGCAATATGTAAATCACTGGCAATGGCGGCTGTGGTGCTGTTTGCCGCTGCCTGCGGCGACAGCCGTAGCGATGCTGCCCGGGAACTGTGCCGGCAGGGCGAGAGCGAAATCGCCGCCGGACGCCACTATGCCGCCATCGGACTGCTCGACACACTCGACAGCCGCTACCGCGACCTTACCGAGGTGCGCCGCAGCGGTATGGCCATCAGGGCTCGCGCCATGGAGGGAATCGCTCTGGACAGCATCCCTCTCTACGATGCGCGCCTTGCCGCCGCCACATTGGCCGTGGACAGCATGCGTCCGTTGTTCGAGCATGTCGACGGTGCACCGGGAATCGATGGTTACTATCTGCCCAAGGGTACCGACCGCCGTGCTTTTGCCACCACCGGTATCCAGGGGCGTGTGAGCGACGACGGACTTTTCTACATCGCCGCCAGTGTGGCCGGGCGCAGCATAGGACTGCGTGCGCTGGAATTGCGCAGTGGGGCCGAGACATGCACCTCCGCCGATATCTCGCCTGCCAGAGTGGTTACAGTCCGTGGCTCAGAGGCCGCCAGCTTCAGTCCTGAAGAGGTGGATGTGCTCGGCCGGTGGCTGACAGCACACCGCGGACAGGTGAAGCTTGTGCTCCGCGGACGCCGCTCCGACATAAGCCAGGCACTCAGTGCCCGCCAGCAGAAAGAGATAGTCGACTGCTATGCCTATGCCATGGCTCTGCAGGAACAGCGCACAGCCTCGATACGCCGCGAAAAGTACGAGCGCATGCTCGCCACGGCCCGCGACCAGATTGCAAACCTCACACCGGCACCAGACAATGACTGACATTATCGGCGGAAGCCGCTTTCTTGTTACCGGCGGTGCCGGATTCATCGGTTCCGCTTTTGTGGGCATGCTTGTCCGTGCCGGAGCCGATGTGCATGTTGTCGACGCTCTGACCTACGCGGGCAACCGCGCCAATCTCGATGGTGTGGTGGCGCCGGACATGTTCACCGTCGCCGACATCGCCGACCGCGCAGCTATGGACGCCTTGATTGCCGGCTTCGACCCGCATTACGTAGTGAACTTTGCCGCGGAATCGCATGTGGACCGTAGTGTGGACGATCCGGCTCCTTTTGTATCAACAAATATCACCGGAACACAGACGCTTCTGGAAGCGTCGCGCCAGGCAATGCTGAAAGGGGCTGCACTGCGGAAATTCGTGCAGATAAGCACCGACGAGGTGTATGGCGACCTGGAGGTGGCCTGGGACGAGCCGCGTGTGGCGCCGCCTGTTGCCGGACTCGGGCGCGAAGCGCTACTCTATGGCCCTGATGCATTCAGCGAGGTGTCGCCGCTGCGTCCATCGTCGCCGTATTCGGCATCGAAAGCCTCGGCCGATCTCATGGCCGTGGCGTACCAGCGCAGTTTCGGGCTGCCGGTGGTGGTTACGCGTTGCAGCAACAACTATGGCCCGCGGCAGTTCCCCGAGAAGCTGATTCCGCTTATGATCAACAATATGCTCGGGCACCGTACTTTGCCGGTATATGGCAACGGCACCAATGTGCGCGACTGGATTCATGTGGACGACCACTGCCGCGGGGTGCTTGCCGCAGCGGTTGACGGGCAGCCTGGAGAGGTCTATAACTTCGGCGGCTACTGCGAGATGCGCAACATCGACCTTGTGCGCCGGCTCATCGCCGCTGTGCGCGACCTTACCGGCGACCCCGGTGTATCGGAAGACCTTATCCGTTTTGTCGGAGACCGTCCCGGCCACGACCGCCGTTATGCCATCGACGCCACAAAGTCAATTGCCCGTCTGGGATGGCTCCCGCAGACAGGCTTCGACGAAGGCTTGGAGGCTACCGTGAAGTGGTATCTCGACAACCGCGAATGGACCGAGAACATCGTTAACGGAAGTTACCGCGACTACTATAAAAAAATGTACGCCAACCGATGAAAGGAATCATTCTCGCCGGGGGCGCCGGCTCTCGCCTCGCACCCATAACAGGAGCAATCTCCAAACAGCTTATCCCTGTTTACGACAAGCCCATGGTGTATTATCCGCTGTCGGTACTCATGCTTGCCGGCATCCGCGAGATACTTCTGATAAGTACCCCCGCCGATTTGCCCGGATTCCGCCGGCTTCTTGGCGACGGACATGCTCTTGGCATCGAAATAAGCTATGCCGAGCAACCCCGTCCCGAAGGATTGGCACAGGCTTTCATAATCGGTCGTGAATTCATCGGCGACGACAGCGTGTGCCTTATCTTAGGCGACAACATATTCTATGGCCAGGGGCTTACCGAGCTTATGCTTCAGGCGCGCGCCAATGCCGACGCCGGAGAGGCTACCGTGTTTGCCTATGCCGTGAGCGACCCGCAGCGTTACGGCGTGGTGACACTCGACAGCGACGGACGTCCGCTGCGCATTGTCGAGAAGCCAGCTGAACCGGAGAGCGACAAAGCTGTGGTCGGTCTGTACTTCTATCCTAACGATGTTGTGAATGTGGCCGCAGCCATTAATCCGTCGGCACGCGGCGAGCTGGAAATAACGGATGTCAACGGCACATATCTCGAAGCCGGGAGGCTCGCGGTGTTGTCTCTTGGCCGTGGATTCGCATGGCTCGACACAGGCACTGTGGATTCGCTCATGGAGGCATCGTCGTTCATTGAAGCCATACAGAAGCGCCAGGGGTTGCTGGTATCGGCAATCGAGGAAGTCGCCTTCCGCCGCCGGTTCATCGATGCCTCCAGGCTGCGCGAGCTGGCACAGCCGCTCATGCACACCCACTACGGCCAATATCTCGCACGACTCGCCGATGGAAAAATACAGTGAACCTCATATAATCGACCTTCCCTGCATACGTGACCCCAGGGGCAATCTCACCTTCGTCCAGAATGGCGACAGCCGTCTGCCTTTCGATATCGCGAGGGTGTACTGGACCTACGATGTGCCTGCCGGCGAGGAGCGCGGCAGCCATGCCCACCACCAGGGTCAGGAGCTGATAGTGGCGTTGAGCGGAAGCTTCAACGTGGAACTTTTCGACGGCGTGGCAACGCGTACATTCACACTCAACCGTCCCTTCCAGGGATTATATGTGCCTCCGGGGTTGTGGCGGACACTCGACAATTTTTCGTCGGGCAGCGTGTGCATGGTTCTGACGTCCGTTCCCTACGATGAGGCCGACTATATCCGCGACTACGACGAATTCATAGCTTTGAGTCTCGGAAAGAACAAAGACAAAGAATGAAATATCCATTTCTCGACCTTGCGGCGGTGAACGCACCCATGCTGGCGCAGATTCAGGACGCTGCCGCAAGGGTGATAGCTTCAGGCAGGTATATCGGGGGCCCGGAGACGGAAGCTTTCGAGCAGCGGCTGGCCGAATTGGCGGGCACTGCTTTCGCCGTGGGGGTGAGCAACGGGCTTGATGCTCTCAGGCTCATATTCCGCGCATATATCGAACTGGGGCGGCTGCGCCCGGGCGATGCGGTGATTGTGCCTGCAAATACCTACGTGGCAAGTTTTCTGGCAGTGAGCGACTGCGGATTGAGGATTGTGCCCGTCGACCCCGATTCACGCAGCATGAATCTCTCTGGCGATGCCGTGGAGGCAGCCGCGGCGGCGAATCCGTCGGTCAAAGCCGTACTCACGGTCCACCTCTACGGCCGCGCCGCCTACGATGTCGCCATGGCCGACGCCGTGAGGCGCCATGGGCTGATTCTTGTCGAGGATAACGCACAGGCCATAGGCGCCGTGTGCGAAACGGCCTCGCCCGCAGACAACCACCGTACAGGCGGTCTGGGACACGCGGCGGCCTTCAGTTTCTATCCTACCAAAAATGTGGGCGCCGCCGGCGACGCGGGTGCCGTGACCACCGGCGATGCCGAACTCGCCGCATGTGTGCGCGCTCTTGCGAATTACGGCTCGGACGTGCGCTACCACAATATATACCGTGGACTCAACTGCCGTCTCGACCCCATCCAGGCGGCAGTGCTCGGCGTAAAGCTCGACAATCTGGAACGTATCACAACTGCCAGGCGTGCCAATGCCGCTGTCTATGCCGCCACGATTTCCAACGCGGAACTCACGCTTCCGGTGCACGACAGTCCCGACGGCGATGTGTGGCACCAGTATGTCGTGCGTACTTCCGACCGCGATGGTTTCCGGAGCTATCTCGCAACGCATGGAGTGGGCACCGACGTGCACTATCCTCTGCCACCACACAGGCAGCCGTGCTATGCAGGGGCGTTCGAGGGCACATTCCCCGTTGCCGACAGTCTTGCGGCTACGGTGGTGAGTCTGCCGATATCCGAGGCCACCACACCCGAACAGATACGGGAAATAGCCGAAATCATAAACAGCTATCACAGATGACACAACGCGCTACCGCGATATTCCATACATTCGGCTGCAAGCTCAACTTCGCCGAAACAGCCACCGTAAGAGATATTTTTGCCACACACGGAATCACAGACTGCCCCGAGGGTGGCGTTCCGGATTTTATTGTGGTGAACTCCTGCAGCGTTACCGCCGAGGCCGACCGCAAATGCCGCAGTGCCATACGCAATTTCCACCGGCGCTATCCGCAGGCAGCCATAGTGCTCACCGGGTGCTATGCGCAGCTCAAACCTGCTGAGGCGAGTCTGCTGCCGGGGGTGGCGGTAGTGGCCGGGGTGAACGACAAGCTGGCACTGGCCGACATGGCTCTCGACTGGCTCGAAAGACGCCGGCCACACACCGAGGTACGCCCGGTGGCGTCTCTGCGCGAGTTCATGCCATCATGCGCCAGAGGCGACCGCACAAGATTTTTCCTGAAAGTGCAGGACGGATGCGACTACTGGTGCTCTTACTGCACCATTCCGCGTGCGCGTGGACGGTCACGTTCGGGAACAATCGCCGACATCGTGGCCCAGGCCGAGGCGGCAGCCGAAGCCGGAGGAAAAGAGATTGTAATCACCGGGGTGAACATCGGCGATTTCGGGGCCGGGCGTGACGACAGCCTGCTCGACCTTTGCCGCGAACTTGACAAGGTGGAGGGCATTGTCCGCTACCGTATCAGCTCCATAGAGCCGAACCTGCTCACCGACGACCTTATCGACTTCGTGGCGTCTTCGCGGGCGTTCATGCCGCATTTCCACATTCCGCTGCAGAGCGGCTCTGATGCCGTGCTGGCGCTGATGCGTAGGCGGTACGACACGGCATTGTTCGCCGCCAAGGTGGGTCGGATACGAAGCGTGCTTCCCGATGCATTCATAGGAGTGGACATAATAGCCGGCGCAAGAGGGGAGACGCCGGAGGAGTTCGAGCGCTCGCGCTCTTTTGTGTCGTCGCTCGACATCAGCCGGCTGCATGTGTTTCCCTATTCGGAACGTCCCGGAACACGTGCCCTGGATATCGCCGGCGTCGTGGACCAGGCCGAAAAGCACCGGCGTGCCGCGGAGCTGGGCAAGGTGTCGGCAGGCAAGCTTGCCGGGTTTTCCGGAAGGTTCACCGGCAGTGTCCGCCCGGTGCTGCTGGAGCATTCGCACGCAAACGGACATATAGGAGGCTTCACCGACAACTATCTGCGTGTTTCAGTCGACGCGCCGGCATCGGCCGACAACAGCATAGTGGATGTGCGCCTTGGCGCCTATCTGCCGGAAAGCGAGAGCATGGAGGCCTCTGTGGTAGCACGATAATGGCTATGGAGCGATTACTCCATGCATTGCTGTGGCTGCCCGCAAGGCTGCCGCTGAGGGTGTTGTATCTGTTTGCCGATGTGTTTTTTGTCCTTCTATATCATGTGGTGCGCTATCGCCGCGGAGTGGTGGACGGCAACCTGGCGCAGTGCTTCCCTGAAAAGGATTTGCAGGAACGCCGGCGGATTGCCCGCAGCTTCTACCGCAATTTCGCCGACTATATAGTGGAGACCGTGAAGCTGCTGCATATCGGCGACGACGAGATTCGCCGCCGCATGGTGTTCGACAATCTCGGGCTTCTGCATGCACATATTGCCGCGGGACGGTCGGTCGCCGTGTACTTCGGGCATGCCGGCAACTGGGAGTGGGCGCCGTCTGTGACTCTCCACATGCAAGCTGCCGGCGACGAGGCCGCGCGCTTCGCGCAGGTGTACCGTCCGCTGAGCAACGGCGCTGTCGATGCCCTGATGCTGCGTCTGCGGTCGCGCTTCGGCTCGGTGTCGTTGCCAAAGGCCACAGTTTTCCGCTCGCTGGCAATGTGGCGCGCCAAGGGCATAGTGTCGGTGACCGGATTCATGAGCGACCAGAAGCCCTCGCACGGCGATCCTACCGTGCCCTTGCTGTTTCTGGGACGCCCTACGGCGTTTATCAGCGGAACCGAGACTCTGGCGAGGCGCCTGGGCATGGCAGCCATCTACTGGGACATGGAAAAGACCTCGCGCGGGCATTACCGCATAACCTGCCGTCCGCTGGCCGACAATGTGGCCGAAACAGCTCCGGGAGAGATAACCCGCAGCTACGCCGCCATGCTTGAGAAAACAATAACACGTAATCCTGCCATCTGGCTATGGACACACAAAAGATGGAAACATCCTGTCGACCCATCGTCGCTATTATCCTGAACTGGAATGGCGAGTCGCTTCTGCGGGAATTTCTCCCGCAGGTGGTCGCCACCACCGACCCTGCGATAACGCGCCTTGTGGTGGCCGATAACGGAAGCGACGACGGTTCCCTGCGCTATCTGCGCGATAACTGGGAAGGAAAGGTGGATATCCTTTCCTTTTCGGAGAATCTCGGATTCGCCGGAGGCTACAACCGCGCCATCGTGGAGTGCGGCCAGCATCCCTATGCCGTGCTTCTGAATTCCGACCTGGCCACCGACGCCGGCTGGGATCATGCCCTGCTGGAATATATGGAGTCGCACCCCGACACAGGTGCCTGCCAGCCGAAAATACTCAGCTACCGCAATCCGGAGGTATTCGAATATGCCGGTGCCTGCGGTGGATATGTCGACCGCGACTGCTATCCTTATTGCCGCGGGCGTATATTCGGTGTATGCGAAGCCGACAAAGGGCAGTACGATACTCCAGCAGAGGTTTTCTGGGCATCAGGCGCCGCGCTGATGGTGCGCCGCAAGCTGTATATGGCTCTCGGAGGCCTGGATCCGCAGTTTTTCGCCCATATGGAGGAAATTGACCTCTGCTGGCGCATCCGGCTGGCAGGATTCAGTATTGCCGTGGTGCCTGCGGCATCGGTGCGCCATCTGGGTGGAGGAAGTCTTGAGGCCGGAAATCCCAGGAAGGTGTATCTGAACTTCCGCAACAATCTGCTGATGATGCACAAGAATCTGCCCGACAGCGTCCGTGGCAGGCTTTTGCTTCGCCGCCGGCTCCTCGACGCGCTGGCATGGGCGAAGATGGTTGCCGGCGGCGACTTCAAGGGTGCCGCGGCAATAGTCAGGGCACATCGCGACTTCCGCAGGATGAGGCGCCTCTATGCAAGCCATCCCGACGAGAACCTGATCGGAGCCGATGCCGGCAGCCGGCGAAGCATACTCTGGCAGCATTTCGCCCGCCGCCGCACCAGATTTTCGGAACTCACATAGTGTGGAGCCTGACAATAGATTGGGATTGATGTTTGGAACAAACTCTTTTTGCAAGGCCTATGCGTAAAAGTTTGGCATATGAATTCCGGAAGGTGAAAAATAGTTGTGGAATTTAAAAAGAATAGCTATCTTTGCACCGCAAAACAAAGCCACACCATGGAAAGATGCCGGAGTGGTCGATCGGGGCGGTCTCGAAAACCGTTGTGCCCTTGCGGGTACCCAGGGTTCGAATCCCTGTCTTTCCGCAACCCGCGGACCATAAAATAGTCCGTGAAACCTTAAGACCTCAGACTGTCAGACAGCTCTGAGGTTTTTTCATGCTCTTCCGGCAGTGTCTCCTGACAGCCATTTGCCATTGAATTGCACGACATATACCCCGGAAAAGTAACTAAATGGCTACTGACATCCGTCCAAGCAAAATAGTTACCTAGCAGCAACCTTTTATGGTTGCAACAGATTGATAATTGTTTGTCCGTTTATAATCATGGCGCAAAGTTGAGATGGCGATGCGCAATGGATTTGCGCACTAAAAAAATTGCTATTTTTGTAAAAATTCTGATTATGCCCATAAATCGCGCCACTCTCATACGAATCTCCACCATCGACAAGTGTCTTCAGAACCATTACCGCCGCTGGACTATCAACGACCTTATCGACGCCTGCACTGATGCGTTGGCGGAATTTGAAGGGCGTAGCAATCCTGTGAGTCGTCGCACGTTCCAGAATGACCTTGCGCTGATGCGCAGCGACCGCTTGGGCTATAATGCCCCGATAGTAGTCAGGGAAAACAAGTATTATGAATACGAAGACCCGGATTACAGTATCACTCATCTCCCGCTGAACGATGAGGGACTTGACGCTCTCAACTCGGCTCTCGACATATTGCGTCAGTTGCAGGGCTTTCCGCAGTTGGCTTCATCAATCGACACAATAAGCAAACTCAACGAGCAGATTTCGCGGCATACCGGCTCGTCGGTACCGGCAATGGATATGGAGCATGTGGCAGGATATAAAGGTGCGAAATTTATCGGCGACATATATGAGTCGGTGCGCAAACAGCAGACAATCATTATTGAATACCAGTCGTTCAAGGCCCGTCAGCCGGAGGCATTGACAGTGTATCCGTATTTATTGAAGGAGTATCGCAACCGCTGGTTTCTAATCGGCGAAAAAGCCTCCAATCGTGTTCCGCAGGTCAATATCTTTGCGCTCGACCGCATACAATCGGTCGCGCTTGACAAAGAACATCCGTTTAAGAAATCTGTTGCCTTTGACCCGGAGCATTTCTTTGATGACACTATCGGTGTGACCAAGGGAATCCATGACAAGGCCCGGCGCGTGGTTATTAAGATTGACCGCCAGCAGGCTCCTTACGTTGAGTCAAAGCCATTTCATAAATCGCAGAAAGTGGAGCAACGCTTCCGCGACGGCTCAGTTCAGCTCTCGCTAAAGGTGGTTATAAACAACGAACTGGAACGTCTCATCCTCGGTTACGGTGGCCATGCCGAAGTGATAGCTCCACCAGAGTTCCGCGCCCGAATCGCCGAAAGCGTCAGAATAGCGGCAACGAGATATAAGGATTAGTCCGGCGAGAAAAAAGCGAGCAAATCCCAATCATCTGGAGAGACCGAAAGGACATGATCATAGGCGATTAGCCTGACAATTCCCAATTCTTTGTCATCTTCTGTCTGTTCTGCCCTCTGATATTTGGGTTCTATTTCAACATTGCCATTTCCGTCCTTCACACCCCATAGGCCGTTGTCGGCCTGGAAAAGAGTCAGAGGTTTGGTGCCGGTAAAATTCGGACCAATCTCGGTTTTAGGCTTGTATTTGCCTGGTTGATGTCGTTTGCGTTTAGGCATTTTCCACTATGATTATATTAGGGGTACTGAGGATGGTGTAATCGGCGTTGATTATAGCACCATTAGAGTATATGACTCCGTTTTGTTCCTTGATTCCGTGTTGGGCATGAATATGACCGAATAGGTGGGCTTTGAGATTAAGGTCGGATAACTTCATGAGAATCTCCTTGGAGCCGTAGTTGATACCGTCATCATAATCAAGTATGCCATGGGTCGGACAATGAGTAATCAAAACATCGGTATCGGATGGTATCATGGCATAGTTACGGCTCTGGCGGTCAGTTATGCAATCGCCCATAAACATCGGAACACCGTAAAATTTCACACCCTCAATCTCAACGCCTGAGTTGCATAGATAATGCACGTTGCCGTCCAGTCCGTCGATGTTGGCGCCATACAGACAGTCGTCATGGTTGCCGCAGACAAAAATTTTGTGGCGGTATGGCAAATCACAAAACCAGTTAAGGAAATCAATGGCATCCCGCTCGGTCCCGACCATACAGAAGTCACCGGAATGTATCACCACATCGGCCTCAGGCAAATCCCGGAGCCGCCGGTGGTTGTTGTGAGTGTCGGAAAGGTGTAGTATTATCATAAGACTAATTTAGGGGCAAAATTACAATTATCATGTCTCATTTCCTGCAACATGAAGTATTTTATGTTGTACCGCAAAAAGCGTCACCTTGGATGTTATTTTGCGCTCATAGAAGAATGTAGTGTTTCTTTTTTAATGCGCAAAATGGTTGCGCAGCGGTATTCTACCTTTGCATCGAAATATTAAAAACAATAGAATATGAAGACTATAGAAGGATATGACGTAAAGATTTTTACGGACAACATCGAGGAGAGTGCGTTGGAACAGATCAAGGAACTGCTTTCGATCGATGTGTTTGCCGACAAGAAGATACGCATCATGCCTGACGTACATGCCGGGGCAGGCTGCGTCATTGGTTTCACCGGTGACCTTGGCGACAAGGTCATACCCAATATAGTGGGTGTTGACATCGGTTGCGGTATGAGAATCCTCAATCTCGGCAAACTCTCCGGGATTGACTTTCACGCATTCCACGAGCATATCCGTAGCAATGTACCTTCGGGTATGATTGTGCGCGAAGATCGATTCGGTTTCAAGCCCCTTGTCGGTGAGGAAATGGAAATATACCGTGAGGCTAAGCAACTTGTGACCGAACTTCACTGCTACCGTGAGATAAAAGACTCCGGGCGTATCAACAAGGCTATCGGGTCGCTCGGTGGCGGCAATCATTTCATCGAGCTTGACAAGGACGATGAAGGCAATGTGTACCTTGTTATCCATACCGGTTCGCGTAACCTCGGCAAACAGGTTGCCGACATATATCAGGCAAAAGCCGTGAAGCACCTTACCGATGGTGTCGACGAGTTTGAGGAAACAATCAAACGCACCATTGAGGAATACAAGGCAGCAGGTCGTCGGTCTGAATTGCAGAGCGTCATAAAGAAGATGCGCAAGGAACATCAGGAAGCGGAACCACGCCTCCCCGCCGCTCTTTGCTATGTCGAGGGTGAAGGGCGTGAGCACTATCTCCACGATATGCGTCTTTGTCAGCGATGGGCTGTACTCAACCGTAAACTTATATCTCTATTGCTCATGCGGTTCTTTCCTGGGGTGGAGGTAAAGGAGGAATTTGAATCGGTTCACAACTATATCAGCGATGATAACATCATCCGCAAAGGCTCTATCTCGGCAGCCTTGGGCGAACGTTGCATCATACCGCTGAATATGCGCGACGGTTCGTTGCTCTGTACTGGGAAGGGTAATCCTGACTGGAACTGTTCAGCACCCCATGGTGCAGGACGAGTATTGAGCCGCACTCAGGCCTACGAGAAAATCACAATGGAGGACTTCGAGGCATCCATGCAAGGCATCTATTCGGAGTCAGTCAACGACTTCACTCGAGACGAGTCGCCGATGGTCTATAAACCGGCAGAGGAAATCATTGCCAGCATCGGTGAAGCAGTCAACATTGACACCATCATTCGTCCAATCTTTAATTTCAAAGCGTCATGAATTTCACAACAATCGGGAGTATTTTCGATGCATAGATTCAAGGCAAAATTCATGATCAAAGTGCACCACGTTTAAGAGAACTTGACCTCAAAATTCAAGCTCTTGGATGGTCAACAGAATTGATTTAGAATTGAACGGATATATAATCCAGCCAACAGGAATGAATGATTTGACGGCGATGCTTTTCGCTGATTTTATCAGCATCGAAATGTCAGGACCCTTTGAACCGAAGGGACGCTTGCACAGTACTCGGTTCAGCAATGTGCATAAGGGCATGGTGTACAGGCTCTTCGTAAGAGCCGCATAGAGCAATACCTTGCATCGGTCAACTCTGTCTTATTCCGCTTGGCTGGATTTTTCATTTATTGAGTGGTGTATTATAAAATAATACAGGATTTGATTATATTTGCGGTGTAAAACTCAAACCGAATATGAACCAACTGCAAAAATACACTTGGCTGATTGATACAATCCGCCGTGCCGGGAAGATTTCGCATAAGGATCTTTCCGACCGCTGGTCGCGAAATAATGATTTCAGTGACGGACATGAGCTTCACCGTGCCACATTCAACCGTTGGCGCGATGCAATCTACGAGCAGTTCGGGATAATGATTGACTGTCAGAAAGTTGGCGGTTATCTGTATTATATCTCAAATCCGGAGGATATTTACGAGGATAAGCTTAAAAAGTGGATGCTCGACTCCTTTGCCGTCGGCAATATAATAGGTGAGAATCTCTCTTTGAAAGGTCGCATATTGGTTGACGAAATTCCTTCGGGCCGCGACCATCTGACCACAATCCTTGAGGCAATGAAGGAGAACAGGGTCGTGAATATCACATATCGCCCTTTCAAGAAGGAACGTAACTATACATTCCCCATTGAGCCATATTGCGTGAAACTGTTTGATAACCGCTGGTATGTGCTCGGACACAATAATCGCGATGAAATAAAAATTTACGCCCTTGACCGTCTGGAGAGCGTAGAACCGACATCAACGCTCTTCAAGTTACCAAAAGATTTTGATGCGACAGAGTATTTCGCAACTAAATTTGGCGTAGTTATCGGATACGATGTCAAACCAGAAAGAATAGTGATTCGTGCCAACGAAGACCACAAGCACTATCTGAAAACCCTTCCACTTCATCATAGTCAGCGACTTATTGAGGACTATGGCGAGTACGCCGACTTTGAACTCTACCTCTCGCCGACGTATGACTTCGTAATGAAGTTGCTCCATGTCGGGTCTATGATAGAAGTCGTGAGTCCGGCTTCTTTGCGCAGATCAATGAAAGGCTGGATTTCAGAGATGTATGAACTTTATAAGAATGACTGACAATGCAAGACTTTGTAGCAATAGACTTTGAAACAGCCAATGGCCGACGCTCCAGCGTGTGTAGTGTCGGCATCGTAATAGTTCGTGGCGGTGTGATTGTTGACAGATTCTACAGTCTGATTCAGCCTTCTCCAAATTATTATACATATTGGACTACTGAGGTCCACGGACTCACCCGTCGGGATACTGACGGACAACCGACATTTCCGGAAGTGTGGGCGCAGGTGGCAGAGAAAATAAAAGGCCTGCCGCTTGTAGCACACAACCGTCCCTTTGATGAGAGTTGCTTGAAGGCAGTATTTGAGGAGTATGATATGGAATATCCCGGTTACGAATTTCATTGCACCCTTGCCGCCTCCCGTCGTTGTCTTGACATTCCGAGCCATCAGCTACATTTGTCGGCAGCTGCCTGTGGTTACGATATGGAAGACCACCATCATGCGCTTTGTGATGCCGAGGCTTGCGCTGCTATAGCATTGAAATTACTCTAATCACGCATTTGATATATCAGATTGAATATGAGACAGAACGAATCTTTTACAATTAGACTGAAAGCCATACTTTCTCGTCTTGACGAAATACAAGAAAACTACGCATCCGACGAGGATAATGCTTTATCCGATCTGGATGAAATATAAGAGGAGCTCGAAGAAATAAATGAACATTTGTTTCATTTCGAGGATCATCTATACACCGGCGATAAAGACCCCAATTATTTTGTCAAGAAAGTCGAAGAATGTCATCATGCACGGGAACTAAGTAATCATGCTGAGAAAAAGATTGTCAACTTACGCAGGGAGATTACTGGTTATGATGAGCGTGAAATTATGCAGATGATGTATCCAGATGAAGATGTAGATTCTGAAGATTTTGAAGACGGATTTGACATAGAGGATTTTTACGACGAAGACTAAGAGAGTGTTTGAATTTAAACCAAATTAAACATTAAGTGGCATAACAAACCCTCAATCAGAGTGTTTGTGGAAGAAAATCGATTGGTATGCATATAATCAGCATCTATCAGACACATCTGACCGAGGGTCAATGGTCTTATATAGGGATATTCAGTTAATGGCTTGATTAATCAAGCCATTAACTGAATATCCCTGAATTACACCGCTCAGTCTTCCGAAGCTGTGAAATTCGGGATATGGATCGAAGACAATTTCGGGTCGACACCGTGGCAGCAGACCTTTGAGTTTAATAGCAAAGATAGCGGTGACAATGGCGGTAAGACACCCGGCATCATCAACCCTGTCAATCCCGGAACCATAACACCCATCGGCTTATGAAGAAACTATTGATATTCCTCATGGCGATAGAGACCTCGTGGTCACTACGCCAACCTTCGCCGCAAAACGAAGCATTATGGAACTGCCGCTCTTTGAACGGGCAGTATTGATAATCAAAAAAATTGAAACTTTAATAAACCAGAGTTGCAAGCAGAACCATACCTTCATTGATTATGATGATGTGTGACAAAGGCATAGGACATTCCGGTCGTGCCTGATGGAATGCCGCGACAATGGCACACACCGAGAGGACTATGAAAACAACTATCATCGAAAGCGGCGCGAACCCCAATTTAGATCTGCCTATCTGTATCATCTGAATATTTTGACCCGGCCAAAGAGATTGCCACGTTTAACCTGCTTTCGATAACACATATAGATCTTTAAGCATAGTGCTGTTATAATGATGGAGGATAAAAGGTTCCACCATTCAACCGAACCATCCACAATGCGTACTGCTCGGTCTATCACGGTCAATCCTGACATGATACTTAACGTCAGCCATATATTTCGTTTTACTCGATTGCTCAGCATAATATTTCAATATTGGGATTGATAGATTTAAGCTGTGTCATGAATCCATCACGGTCTTTCGGAGAGATTTCAATCGGAGCATAGCTTTTCAACACCGAGCGGTCTGTTAAACTTATCGAGACTCGAAGGTGTGACATGCCGGCTGTAGCGAGATAACCGGAGGTTTTCTTAACGTCCTTGATTTTGGATATTGGCAGACGTGTAGGTCTGAAGAACTGATAAATCACGATGTCTTCGCCGTCTATCTCATACCAGCATCCGAACAAGCCAATGAAGCATAATGCAGTAAGACCACCACATATAAACACGGCATACCACCATGGCATATCAAAAGCAGTGAACCACATCAATACCGGAACGACAAGCAAACATAGCCATGCCCACCAGTCTATTTTAGAACGATAGATTGTCTTTGTCACATTTACTTGCTTAACCGTTCACAATCCACTCCTCTGTCGGCGATTCCCTTTCCGCATAACTGCCGCAAGGCATATCCTTCAGCAGACCGACCGAATGGTCAAGTTCATAAATATATCTCAGAGAGACGATTCTTGCTTCATCTTCCGAATGCTCTCCGCCACATAGGAATTGCCACATGCCGTCATCCTCGTCATGTGAAACGTAAAGCACGGGAGCGCCATCGTCTGTCACATGGCAACATGTGATTACTGCTGTGTCGGGAGCATCTGTGAAGGGTGTCAGTTTATTTTCTTCCATTACTTTTCGGGTATATCATTTTCTTTCTATAGGGGCCTTGCGAAGCACGATGTATTCCGAAGGATTGCGGCTGTCAAGCCGGGCGATGGAATCGTTCTCGATATGGATCGAAGCTATATTCGGGAGAATCCTGCGGAGAGCCTCCTCGACTGACATGTCGTCGCAGGCCATTTCAGTCATAGCTCCGTCGCCAAGGATGATTGAATCCCCCTTGACGGTATATGTACCGGAAATTGAGTTGCAGTTTGTGCGAATAAAATATGTGTCGTCTTCAAAAACGATATACTGATGTATGCTTGAAAGCCTTTCATCTGGACGCACGCGAACATAGTCGGAATCACTGAATACGATGCTATCCAGATACCACTGACCGCGCACGTCCATATTAGCAATGTTCTCGTGCTGCTGATTGTCGGCAGTCTCTTTATTTTCCTTGTTGACTCCGCATGAGGCGGTGAGTATTGTCAGTGCCGTGGCTACCGACAGAATTGATTTCCTTGTCATTGATTTATTTTTTCGTTTATTGCATTGACCATTTCAGGAGCATCCTTGCAGCCGAGCATATATTTCTTGCCGTTTTTAAGCGTTACGAGGAAGCAGTCGGAGGCTTTGCCGTAATAGGCGAAATACTTGCCAAGGTCTTTCTCCGAGAACCAGCCATACCATCCGAACCATCCGCCGCTGCCGCAGATTCGTTTTGCGCCCATAGTAGGAGCGCACAGCTTGACATTCGCAATCTCTGTCAATGGAATTGATTTGATTTTCAGGGGCCTGCTGATGTTCAAACTTTCATTATCCAGCGAAATGGATAATGGCATATAGCATAAAGCTGACAGGAACAAGACCGCGACAGCAACTCCCCATAACCATACTGCAATATCATTATCAGCTATTTTTAAGCAGCAAAGGAATATGCCGCAAATGAAAGCGGTTGTAATTGCCGTGATAATCCAGCAGTAAGTGCTGTGTTCTACTCGCTGTTTGACTGTCGTTCGTCTCATATTCAATTATTGCTGTCCGATAAAACTTTTTGAGGCAAAACAAAATTAGAACTGGCACCTATTGCAGGAGTCAGTCCTTTTAGTTTAGTTTGTGTTGACCAAAACATATTCTAAACCATTGCTGTCCGATAAAACTCAAATAGCGCAATAAAGTATGGCTCGAACGCTGAT
>ERZ777305.279-NODE-279-length-86074-cov-22.877980_pt1 | contig 86074 bp, 79 predicted proteins | sample MGYA00374965_ERZ777305 | MGnify/ENA primary metagenome ERZ777305 (study PRJEB29328, sample SAMD00013331) | mouse gut metagenome | study: EMG produced TPA metagenomics assembly of the Metagenome analysis of fecal microbiota from mouse which was promoted...
AAGTTAAGATTTATTTTTTACTAAAAGTGTAACATTTGTCCTGTTAGTTAAGAAACAAAACTGCATATAATCTGTAAAATTTATTGCTACAACAATTATTTTATGATATATTAGCATAACTATATTAATGTGAGGTTATTATGATTGCAAAAGAAGGATATCCGTTTATTATAAGTGCATTAGTTGCAACTATTTTATTTTATATTATTCCTTGGTTTATATGGGTTACTGTATCTTTGCTGCTGCTTGCACTATTTTTATGGTTTTTTAGAGACCCAGAAAGAAATACACCTATTGAGCAGGATATTGCTGTATCTGCTGCTGACGGTAAAGTAGTAGAAGTAGAAGAAGTAGAGTTTAAAGGTGAAAAATATAAAAAAGTTGGTGTATTTATGAATGTATTTTCTGTTCATGTTAATAGAACACCAGTTACAGGCACCGTTACTTCTATTGAACATATTGCAGGAAAATTTGTGAATGCAAGCCGCAAAGATGCATCTATCATTAATGAAAGAAATATTATTACATTTGATACAAAATATGGTAAAGTTATTGCTGTGCAGGTTGCAGGACTTGTGGCAAGAAGAACTGTCAGCTATGTTAAAGAGGGCGATTTAATGGCAACTGGGGACAGGTTTGGTATGATTAAATTTTCTTCTCGTGTAGACCATTACTTCCCACTTTCTGCCACAATTCAAGTAGAAATTGATGATGAAGTAAAAGCCGGCGAAAGTATTATTGCTAAATTTAATGACTAAAAGTATATCAAGGTAAAAGAATGAGTATGTTTTCTGAAAAATCAGGCAAATTAAATATGACACTTCGCAACAGAAATATTATACTGCCAAATTTTATTACTATTATGGGGCTTTTATGCGGGATATATTCTATTATGCTTTCAATAGGAAGCAGGATAGTAGAAGGGGATAATTTTGTATATTCAGCATATTTTCTTCTGCTGGCAGCTTTTTTTGACGGTATAGATGGCAAGGTTGCCCGCATTGTAAACGGCACAAGTGATTTTGGTGTGCAGTTGGACTCTCTTTGTGATATGGTTTCATTTGGTGTGGCACCTGCTATACTTGTTTATGAATGGCTTTTAAAAGGTTTTGACAGGCTGGGTATTGTGGCAGTATTTTTATTTGTTGCCTGTGGTGCATTAAGACTTGCTCGTTTTAATGTGCAAAGCAGCAAGATAAGCAATGTATTTTTTGTAGGGCTTCCAATCCCTGCAGCTGCTGCATTTATTGCAACAAGTGTTCTTTTTATACATAAACTTGGGTTTGATTTAGAGAAAGCAGCTTTATCTATGTTTTTCCTTGCAAGTATATATCTGCTTGCATTTCTAATGGTCAGCACAGTGCCTTTTTACAGCTTTAAAAAAATAAGCTATTTTAAAGCCCGTCCATTTCAGGCATTAATAGTTATGGTTGTTTTTATATCTATTTTAGTGCTTTATTTTGAAGTAGTATCATTTGTGATGATTAGTGTATATATTACTCTTGGTCTGCTTCTTGCCTGCTATAAACTGATAAAAGGTAAACAAAAAACAGCAGAAAGAAATCAGCAGTAAAATTAAATTGGAGTAAATAATGCGTAAATTAATATTTTTTGATACAACTTTAAGGGATGGTGAACAGTGTCCGGGTTTTAGTATGACTACTGATGAGAAAATACGCCTTGCACTGCAGCTTGAAAGACTTGGTGTAGATGTAATAGAAGCAGGCTTTCCAGCATCATCATCTGGTGATTTTGAAGCTGTGCAGAAAATATCATCACTTGTAAAAAATTCCAGTATATGCGGACTTTCCCGTGCTAATAAAAAAGATATAGAAGCAGTGTATGAAGCTACAAAAAATGCAGCTCGTCCAAGGATACATACATTTATTGCAACATCTGATATACACATGAAACATAAGCTGAAAAAATCAAGGGAAGAAGTTGTTGAGCTTGCCCGCGAAGCTGTCCGTTTTGCAAGAAACTTATGTGACGATGTAGAGTTTAGTGCAGAAGATGCTTTAAGAAGCGACCCTGACTTTTTATACCAGATAATAGATGCTGTTATTAAAGAAGGTGCTGGCACAATTAACCTGCCAGATACTGTTGGATATATTATGCCTGATGAAATATATGCACTTTTTTCTGGAATAAAAAATAATGTTGCAAATATAGATAAAGTAGTGCTAAGCACTCACAACCATGATGACTTAGGCATGGGGGTTGCAAACTCACTCGCTGCTATCAGAGCAGGTGCAGACCAGGTAGAATGCACTATAAATGGTATTGGTGAGCGGGCAGGAAACTCTGCTCTTGAAGAAATATGCATGGCTATAAATGTAAGGAAAGATTTTTATAAAGATATAGAAACTACAATAAATACAACAGAAATATATAAAACAAGCAGAATGATAACAAGCATAACTGGTGTAGATGTGCAGCCAAATAAAGCTGTTGTTGGTAAAAATGCTTTTGCCCACGAATCAGGCATACATCAAGACGGGGTGTTAAAAGAACGCACTACTTATGAGATAATGACTGCAGAAAGTGTGGGTATCATGAAAAATTCACTTGTGCTTGGCAAACACTCAGGCAGAGCAGCATTTAAAACAAGGCTTGCAGAGATGGGATATAATTTAGATAATGAACATCTGGAAAAAGCATTTTCCGCTTTTAAAGATTTGGCAGATAAAAAGAAAGAAATATTTGATGAAGATTTAGAAGCTATAATTTTAGGTAAATTAAGTGATGCTAAAAAATATTATGAACTTGACTATGTTGGATTTAACAGTGGCTCAAGTCTTATAGCAACAGCAACACTCAGGCTTAAAAAAGATGACGGCACAATATTAACTGACTCTTCTACTGGTGAAGGTCCAGTTGATGCTGCCTTTAAAGCTGTTGAAAGAATATCCGGCTGTGACGGCAGGCTTAAAAATTATAAAATTAATGCAGTAACTCAAGGAAAAGATGCTCAAGGTGAAGTAACTGTTATAGCAGAGTTTGCATCAAGCGGTATAGAAGTGCTTGGCAAAGGATATTCTACTGATGTATTGATAGCATCTGTGGAAGCATATATTAATGCACTTAATAACTATATCAGCAGAATAGAAAAATAAAGTATCTTAATTTATGTGATACAACATATCGCTTATACAGATTATTAAATTAGTAAAAAGACTTTGGAGGCACAATGGACAGCGATAAAAAGAAAGCATTAGAACTTGCTCTTGGCAAAATAGAAAAAGATTTTGGCAAAGGCTCTCTTATGCGTTTAGGTGATAAACCAGATGAAAAAATACCTGTTATACCAACAGGTGCATTATCCCTTGATATTGCTTTGGGGATAGGTGGAGTTCCAAGAGGCAGGATAATAGAAATATATGGTGCAGAATCAAGTGGTAAAACAACAATAGCACTTCATATTATTGCAGAAGCACAAAAAATGGGTGGTGTAGCAGCATTTATTGATGCAGAACATGCTCTTGACCCAGCCTATGCTGGTGCAATTGGTGTTGATACTGATAACCTGCTTGTATCACAGCCAGATAACGGAGAATCTGCTCTTGAAATAACTGAAACACTTGTTAGAAGTGGTGCTATTGATGTTATAGTTGTAGACTCTGTTGCTGCTCTTACTCCAAAAGCAGAGATAGAAGGTGATATGGGTGATTCTCATATGGGCTTGCAGGCAAGACTTATGAGTCAGGCTTTAAGAAAATTAACTGCTATTGTTAATAAATCAAAAACATGTCTTGTATTTATAAATCAAACTCGTATGAAACTTGGTGTTATGTTTGGCAACCCAGAAACTACTACCGGTGGTAATGCATTAAAGTTTTACGCCTCAGTTAGAATGGAAGTTAAAAAAGGCAATCAGGTAAAAGAAAAAGAAGAGGTTGTTGCAAATAAAATCACTGTAAAAGTAGTAAAAAACAAAATGTCGCCGCCATTTAAAAAAGCAGAGTTTGATGTGCTTTTTGGTAAAGGTATATCAAATGAAAGCATTGTTTTAGGTATGGCTGTTGATGGGGGTATTATTCAGAAATCGGGGGCATGGTTTTCTATGAATGATACAAAACTGGGTCAAGGCGAAGTCAATGCAAGAATATATTTAGAGCAAAACCCTGATGTAACAAAAGCAATAGAAAAACAGTTAAGAGCAAAATATAATATAGAAATATCTAGTGGTGAAACACAGGAACAGCAGGTAGAAAAACCATCTAAAAAGGAAGAAGCTGAAAAATAATGGCATCAATTGGGCTTAGCTATGCTTATAAACTGCTCAGCATGAGAGATTATTTTAAAAATGAGCTTTATGAAAAAATAGAAAAAAAGTGCGGCAGTTTAGAAGCAGAAAAGGCAGTTGCAGAAATGGAACAGGCAGGCTGCATTGATGATGAAAGAACTGCATATAATTATATCAGAGCAAAACTTAAATCAGGTTACGGACCATACTATATTTCTAATAAGCTGTATTTAAAATGCTGCTACAAAGATATTTCATATATAGAAGAAGTTGCAGAAAAAGAAAAGATTAATATGGAAGAATACATATTAAAATACAGCAGACGGTATATAAAAAAAGAAAGTGATAATCCATATAAAGACTACATTAAGTGCATAAATTTTTTAAAAAATAAAGGTTATGCACCAAGTGAAGTAATGAAGATAATTAAACAAGAGGATTTTGAATAATGAAAGTAATTTTTTTAAAAAATGTCAAAGGTGTAGCAAACGAAGGTGATGTTAAAGATGTAAAAGAAGGATATGCAAAAAACTTCCTTTTTAAACAAAAATTAGCTCTTGAAGCAACACCTGCAAATATGAAAGCTCATGAAGAAAAACTTGAATCACTAAAAGAACAGGAAAAATTAAAAATAGCAGAAGCAAAAGCATTAGCAGAAAAATTAAAAGCTGCAAAAATAGAGTTTAATCAAAAAGCAGGGGATACTGGCAGGCTTTATGGTGCAGTTACCAGTCAGGAAATATCTGATGCACTTGCAAAAATAGGTATTCATATTGATAAAAAGCTATTTGATATAAAAGAGCCTATCAAAGAAGCAGGCACTCACACAGTAAAGGTAAATATCTATAAAGAAGTAAAAAGTCAATTAACTGTTGTAATCAATGCCATTAACTGATACAGCCTTATTGTAATATAATTTTGTAATTTATATTATGGGGTAAAATTATGAATGCTAATAATAAAGTTATGCCTAATAGTCTTGAAGCAGAACAAGCTGTTATTGCTTCTATACTTATTGATAATGCTGTTGCAGAAGAAATTATAAGCCATTTAAGTGCAGATGATTTTTATCAGCCTGCTAATAAAGTAATACTTTCTGCCTTGCATAATCTAAACAAAAAAGGGCAGGCACTTGATTTAGTTACTCTTTTCAGCCAGTTAACAGATGAAAATAATATAGAAAAAGCAGGCGGCATAGAATATATTTCTGAACTTGTAAATAATGTGCCAAATGCAGCAAATGCTGATAAGTATATAGAAATATTAAAAGAAAAAGCAATACTCCGCAGCTTAATAAGTGCAGGAAGCTCTATTTCAAGCCTTGGCTATGAAGTAGCAGAAGATGTGGAAACATTAATAGACAAAGCTCAGAATATTACATCAAGCTTAGGGGATACAGCAAATATCAGACGGTTTGTAGAGCCTATAAGCAGCATACTTGAAAGACATCAGGAACAGTTAAATAAAATACAACAGGAAAACCAGTTTGGTAATAAAGATATTACTGGTGTGCCTTCCGGCTTTGAAGCTCTTGATAAGCTGACAAACGGGTTCCAAAAATCAGACCTTATCGTTACAGCAGGCAGACCCGGTATGGGAAAAACAGCTTTTGGTTTAAGTGTGCTTTTAAATGCAGCACAGGCTGGCAAAACATGTGCTTTTTTCTCTCTTGAAATGAGTTCAGAATCGCTTGTTAAAAGGCTTATTTCTGCAATAGCACATATAGGGCAGAAAACATTAAGAACAGGTAATTTTACAAGCGATGAGATAGAAAGATATTTAGAAGCTAATAATGTGCTTGAAAAACTGCCTATATACCTTGATGATACACCAGCAATAACAGTAAATCAGATTAAAGCAAAATGCAGAAAGCTTTATAATGAAAGCATGCTTGATATTATATTTGTAGATTATCTTCAAATTATGGGGTATGCAAAAAATCTACAGAACAGGGAGCAGCAAATATCAGAAATCTCTCGTTCTTTAAAAGGTATGGCAAAGGAATTTAATGTGCCTGTTGTTGCTCTTGCACAGGTTAACAGGAATGTAGAAAAATCAGATAATAAAAGACCAAGACTTTCTGATTTAAGGGAGTCTGGTGCCATAGAGCAGGATGCAGATATTATTATGTTTTTATACAGGGATAAAGTATATAACCCTGATACAGCATATAAGAATGTAGCAGAAATAATCATTGAAAAACACAGAAATGGTGAGCAGGGCACAGCCTATGTGGAATTTAATGCAGCATATACTCATTTTGATAAGGATATACCAGTAAACCAGAAAGAAATGGAAGCATTAGCACGCTCAACTATTAAAAAAGCAAAAACAAGCACTTCTAAAAAAGCAGGCAGTAAAATCTCTTATGATGGGGAAGTATTAGAATAATGCTGGCTCGTAATTAGTGGCTAAAAATACAAATGATTTAAATATATTATGCACTCTTGTAATATATATAATTTAGATTTTTGCCCTTAAAATCAGGCTCAGAATGACTTAATTGTAATAGTTTGTGAACTAAGCCACTAGATAAATTTCTTTTTCTTGTAAAGGTGTAAGTCCATTAGATTAATTATAGAAAATATAACTTTTTATTAATTTTTAGAAAATATTTTTTTATGTAAAAAATATAATAATTAATAGCCAAAAAGAATTTTATCAATATTTATTCAAATTTTCAATTTACTTGAGAATACAGCTTTTAGTATAAAAAACCTGCTTAGTTAAGCAGGTTTAAAAAGCGTGCCCATGAGGATTTGAACCTCAGACCCACGGCTTAGAAGGCCGTTGCTCTATCCAGCTGAGCTATGAGCACATATTAGACTGTATTTATAACCAAAAACAAGTTGCTTTGTCAAGCAAATATTTTCAAAAAAATGCAGATTTTATGCTTTATCTTGCATTTAACTTTAGTTTATAAAAATTTTCCTTGCAGAATATAGGTTATTTATGATAAAAATAATCTTTAAATAATAAATATAATAAGTGATGAGGAATAATGGAAATCAATAATACACAAGTATATGCAGGCACAAGTGGTTATAATTATGAGGATTGGAAAGGCACATTTGCACCAAAAGATACAGATAACTATGACCTGCTTACTCACTATAAAGCATCTAACCTTAATTTTCTAGAATTAACATATACATTTTACCGTATGCCTATAGCTGAAAAAATAGCAGGGATATGCGACAGGCTTGGCGATATAAAACTTTCTATCAGGCTTAATAAGTCATTAATGCGTAAAAAACCAGACAAATTAGAAATAGAATCTTTTATAGAAGGAATAACTCCAGCCATAGAGCGTGGCACAGCTGTTGCTCTACTGGCAGATTTTCACCATCTTTTTTCTGCAAGCAGGGAAAATTTTGATATTTTACTTGAATTAAAGGAAAATTTTAAAGACCTGCCTTTATTTGTGGAACTTACAAACTCTACATGGCATAAAGAAAAGTATTATGATGAATTTAAGGCAAACCAGATAGGTATATGTATAATAGATGGTCCATCTTTCCGCGGCTTTGCTCCATATAGACCAGTATGCTCAAATAGTGGTGTATATTTCAGACTTTATGGTAAAGACCCATTATGGCTCAGCGGCACAGAAAAGTTTTTAAATTATGATTATTCTGATAATGAATTAAAACGATTTATTAAAGATGCAAGAGATGTATCAGTTATGGCAAAAAATATTTTCTTTTCTTTCTGCAATGTAGAAAAAGGGTTTGCTCCAAAAAATGCAGTTACTCTTAAAAATATGATAGAGCAGGCCTAATGATAAAAAAGGCTGCTGCAGTAAAAGGTGACTTGGAAAATAATAAAGCAAAGGTTATCGCAAGCGGCAGTGGTGATTTAGCCAGTGAAATAGTGCGTATTGCAAAGGAATATAATATTGCCATAAAGCAGGATAAGGATTTAGCAGAAGTGCTTGCTGCTCTTGATGTGTATGATAATATTCCTGATGATATATATGATGCTGTAGCAGAAATTTTGCAGGAATTATATAAAATTAATAAAAATCTTCCATAGGTAAGGATAAGTTATGAAAAAATGGATAAAAGTAATAATAGCAGTTGTGATTTTTATTGTATTTGCAAGAGCTTTATTAGTTCTTTCTGGTTTGGAAACATCTGATGGGCTTACAGAGCCGTCTATTGCTGTAATGGATATAAGCGGTCAAATATTTGACAGCCATACAGTAATAGAAACACTTAAAAAATTAAAAAACAATCCATTAGTTGAAGGTGTTATTATCAGGGTGGATTCTCCCGGTGGAGCAGTTACACCAAGCATGGAAATATATGACTATGTGCTAAACCTTGGCAAGCCAGTTTATGCTGCTATGGGTTCAGTTGCTGCTTCCGGTGGTTATTTAATAAGCCTTGGTGCAGATGCAATATATGCAGAGCCATCTACCATAACAGGCAGCATTGGAGTTATTATGAATTTAGTAAATACTCAAGAGCTTATGGATAAAATAGGTGTAAAAAGTGTTGTTTTAAAAAGCGGTGCATATAAAGATGCAGGCAGTCCTGCAAGGCAGATGACTGAACAGGATAAACAAGTGCTAAATGATGTGCTTATGGATATGTATTATCAGTTTACTGATATTGTTATCCAAAGGCGTGGTATGCCAAAAGATAAAGTTATGGCTTTAGCAGACGGCAGAATATATACAGGCAGAATGGCTCAAAAAGAAAGTCTTGTTAATCATATAGGCTCATGGAGAAAGGCTGCAGAAGATATGAAAGATAAACTGAATAAACCAGCCCTTGAAATATATGAAGTGCCTGCACCTAAAACAATGCTTGAAAAACTTACAGAAACCAGCTCCAAATCTGAGCTTGGCAGGATACTTTCCACAAAAACAGGTTTTTTCTATCTGGCGGAAATATATTAATGTTTGCCAAAATAAAATCATCATACCTTAATGGTATATCTGGAGTGGGGGTAGATGTGGAATGTGATGTTTCCTCATATGGTCTGCCCTCTTTTTCTATTGTAGGTCTTGGTGATAATGCTATCAAAGAAAGTAAAGAGCGAGTAAAAGCATCTCTTAAAAATTTAGACTATCATTTTTTTAATCATCCTGTAACAATAAACCTTGCCCCTGCTGATATGAAAAAAGACGGAAGTCATTTTGATTTGCCTGTTGCTGTCTCTATATTGAAAGCAGTGGGTATTATAGATAAAAATCTTGATGAATATTTAATACTTGGCGAGCTTTCTCTTGACGGCAGGCTGCGTGCAGTAACTGGTATATTATCTATGACAGAATATGCAATGGAAACAGGTATAAAAAAAATAATACTGCCTGTAGAAAATGTTATGGAAGCATCTTTAATACCAGATGTGGAAGTTTACGGCTTTGAAAGCTTATCAGATGTAATAGGATTTTTAAGGGGTGATATTGAGAAACAGCCTGTAATAAACAGTAAAGTTTTAGATGAAATATCATTTATAGATTACGGTATAGATTTTAAAGATGTAAAGGGTCAGTTTGCAGCCCGCCGTGCAGCAGAAGTGGCAGCAAGCGGTATGCATAATTTTATAATGATAGGAAGCCCCGGCAGTGGCAAAACAATGATTGCAAGGCGTATGCCATCTATTCTTCCGCCAATGACATTAAAGGAAGCTCTTGAAACAACAAAAATCCATTCAGTTGCAGGTCTAATTAAAGACAGCGGCAGGCTTATAAATAAAAGACCATTTGTCAGCCCCCACCATACATCAAGTAATATTGCAGTTATTGGTGGTGGAACAAAAGCTAAGCCCGGTAATGTAAGCATTGCTAACAGCGGTATTCTATTTCTTGATGAGATGCTTGAATTTTCAAGAAGTGTTTTAGAAGTTTTAAGACAGCCTTTGGAAGATAGATTTGTAACTATTGCAAGAGCAGGCAGAACTGTAACATATCCTGCTAAATTTATGCTTGTAGCAGCAATGAACCCATGTCCGTGTGGTTATTTAGGGGACAGCCGTAAAGACTGCACATGTTCGCAGAATGCAATAGACAGATACCGTGCAAAACTTTCAGGTCCTATGCTTGACAGGATTGATTTAATATCTCATGTAGAAGCTGTTGATTATAAAGATTTAATGGACTTGCAGGAGGGAGAATCTTCTGCTGATATTCGCTGTCGGGTAATTAATGCGCATAAAATACAGGCTGAGAGATTTAAAGATGAGGGGATACTTTATAATTCTGAAATGAGTGAAAGCATGGTAAGGAAATACTGCAATCTAGATGACAATGCCTTAAAAATAATGGAACAAATCATGTCAAAACATAATATTTCAGCCCGTTCCTACTCTAAAATCTTAAAAACCTCAAGAACCATAGCAGATTTAAACAGCTGTTCTAAAATAGAATGCACTCATATATTAGAAGCATTTCAAATGAAACTGCCTGATAACAATATATAAATACAACTAAATCTATTCTATAATAAAATATTGATTGACATAAATATAGTATCGATGTAAAAATACATCATACTAACAGTCTGATTATATTTGCCTGTTTTTCTTCCTTTTTAAAAGATAGTTTTATTTTATATCATATTAGGGAGGTATAAGTATGATAAATATTTTTAAACCTGCTCCTCACATTGAGAGAGTGCCTGAAGAACAGGTAGACCTTCTTTATAAGCGTCTGCGTGTTCAAATTTTTGTGGGTATATTTATAGGCTATGCAGCATATTATTTTGTCCGCAAAAATTTTGGTTTGGCAATGCCTTACCTTATTGAAGAATATGGATATACAAAAGGCGAGCTTGGTATTGCTCTTTCTGGTGTATCTATAGCCTACGGTTTTTCAAAATTCATTATGGGTTCATTCTCTGACAGGGCAAATCCACGGGTATTTTTACCAGTCGGCTTAATTCTGGCAGCTTCTATGATGCTTATTATGGGTAGATTTGAATGGGCGACTTCTTCTGTTACTATAATGTTTGTCCTTCTCTTTCTTTGTGGATGGTTTCAAGGTATGGGCTGGCCTCCATGTGGGAGAACAATGGTTCACTGGTGGTCTCATAAAGAGCGTGGAACTATAGTTTCCTTATGGAATGTTGCTCATAATGTTGGAGGGGGGCTTCCACCAATATTCTTTTTATGGGGTATGGCTTGGTTTCATGACTGGCGTGCTGCTTTTTATATGCCTTCTCTTGCAGCTATTACTGTTGCTGTATTAGCTTTCTTTTTAATGAGAGATACTCCACAGTCATGTGGTTTACCATCTATTGAAGAATATAAAAACGATTATCCACCTGATTATAATAAAGACACATCAGAAAAAGAATTAACTGCAAAAGAAATATTTATGCAGTATGTATTCCCTAATAAATTATTATGGTTTATAGCTATCGCTAATGTATTTGTTTATCTCATTCGTTATGGCATATTAGACTGGTCGCCTACATATTTAAGAGAAGTAAAAGGCTTTGAAATGCAGATGAGCTCAATAGGTTATTTTTTATATGAATATGCAGGTATTCCCGGCACTCTTCTTTGTGGCTGGATGAGTGATAAAGTTTTTAAAGGCTCAAGAAGTATTACAGGTCTTTTCTTTATGATACTTGTAACAATAGCTGTTACAATATTCTGGTTAAACCCAGCTGGCAATCCAACAGTTGATATGGCATGTATGATAGCTATTGGTTTCTTAATATATGGTCCTGTTATGCTGATAGGGTTATATGCATTAGAGCTTGCTCCTAAAAAAGCAGCAGGAACAGCGGCAGGCTTTACTGGACTTTTTGGTTATCTTGGCGGTTCAGTTGCAGCAAGTGCTATAGTTGGCTATACTGTAGACTTTTTTGGCTGGAATGGTGGTTTTATAGTTATGATTGGCGGCTGTATTTTAGCAATTATTCTTCTTTTCATGACAAAACTCAATGAAAACAAACAAAAAGCCATAAATGCAAAAATGAGTTAGTAACATATTTTGTAATATATAAATTAAGAAGCAGGAATAAAACTTTCTGCTTCTTTTTTTGACTGTGTCATAAGCCATATAAAAAGATAATTCCATTAGAAATACACATTATTGACATATATTCATTTTAACTGCAAATAAGAAAGCTCTTGATTAATAATTAATTATTATATAAATTAAAGAAAAATATACTAAATATTAAATATAATGTAAATATGAAATATGACTGCATATTGGAGTTGTTTTGAGATTTGTAAGGCGAAGTATAGTTGAATATATTAGAAAACTTGGAAATATAGATAAACCTGTAATTATAACAGGTATGCGTGGAGCAGGTAAACTTTCTGCTGCCTGCTCATATTACGATAATATTCCATGTGTTCCTTTAAGCAATATTAAAGAAATGCTGCTTGCAAATAATTCCACCAGTCAATTTTTCAGCAGACATAAACCGCCTTTAATAATCAATGATATTCAGTATTCATTAAATCTGCTCCAGCATATTACAGAAATTGAAAATAAAAAAATAATCTTTATTGCAAATCAGCAGCTAGACTTCACGAATGAGTATAAAGAATATATGCAGAATAAATGTATATATTTAGAATTAATGGGGCTTTCTATTTATGAAATGGCAAATATGGGGCATATACAGAAACCGTTTGTGCCGTCAAAGCGTCCACCATGTATTATAAGCAAAAAAAGTATTCACCATACTTATAAACTGATATGGCGTGGATTTTTCCCAGACTATGAAGAAACAGATGATTTTGATATATGGGATAATTTTTACAGCAGTAAAATAGAAAATATATTACAGAAAGATATAAATGATAAAATAAGTGTAACTAATAAAGCAGTTTTTCTAAATTTTTTAACAATCATGGCTTTCTACACAGGAAAGGAATTAAATATTACAGAGATAGCAGAGAAAGTGAATGCTGTGCCAAATACAATAAAAAGCTGGGTGTATATATTAGAGCAGGCAGGTATTGTTTATTTATTAAAGCCATATTATACAGAAAATACAAAGCGGTATATAAAAGCACCAAAAATATATATGACTGACACAGGGCTTGCAGCATGGCTTTTGTCAATAAACAGTGCAGAAGAACTTGAAAAAAGTAATCTAAGCAGCAGTTTTTTTGAAACTTTTGTTATTATGGAGATTTTAAAAAGTTACAGACATAACGGCAGAAAAGCATTGTTTTACCATTACAGAGATAACTCAAAAGTATCTATTGACTTATTAATAGAAGATGAAGAATATTTTTATCCAGTAAATATTAAAAATATATCTGAGCCTGAAAATAAATATATTTCATCATTTAAAAAAGCAGTGCTTCATAAACAGCTTGGATATGGTGCTGTAATATGTTTAACTGATATGTATAAAGAGTTAAATAGTGAAGCTGTGGCATTATCAATATGGGAGATATAGCAAATATGCACTGCTGACATTTTAAGCCTGATTTTTAGAGATGAAAAATATTTTGTTAGATAATTCGCCTATTCTACACCCACTAATTTAGCACATTTTTTACTGCTGTATGATTTATCTCTTAAATTTTTAAGATAGTCTAATGTAACATCATGGATAGATTTTTTATTTTCAGCACTATAAGTATAATATGTGCATGCTGCTTTCTTATCAGCTATACCTGTAATATTTTTATAAGAATATAGATAAAAGCTGTCATTATCTAATATATAAGTATAAAAATTATTTCCATAAGCTGTTCTTTCGTCACTATATATCATACTGCATAAAAGCAGATTATTTTGAGCACTGCATTTTTGAAGAGTTCCACCATTATCAAGATATGAGTAATCCTTTAATACTGCATACTGCCCCATATCTTCCCAGAAAGTAATAACAGTATTTTTCCATCTGCTGTTAATGCCATCATAGCCATAAGCATAGTTATGGTATGATATAAATATGTAAAATGTTTTGTTATTAACAGCATAAGTTCCAGCATTATAAATATCAGCATGTTTATCTGACTTTTTAACAAAGGCAGTTATGTTTTTTTCAATATTATCTTTACTGACTTTTTGGTTTAAAGAAAGGTTCAGCTTATATGGTTTGATATATTTATCCATATTATCTACAAATAAAGAAATACCGTCATAGTAAGAATCAGTCAGCTCTAATAGTTTAGAATCTTTAAATCTTGCTTGAATATACAGCGGTTTTGCATAGCCAGACTGGTTATTTACAGGGTCATTTTCAAGGGTAACATATATAATATTATTTTTTTCGTATACTGTTTTAGGGTATAATAATAAGGTTGTTCTGCTTTCAGCATTTGTATAAAATGTTTCAACAAAATTATAATATGAAGAAAAATTGTAATAATGGTATCCAGTATATCCGCCAAAGAAAAGACTGTAATAAGCAGTAAAAAGCGGACTGCCTGCTTTATCAAAATCAATACTAAACCATAACCCTTTTAATGAATTTCCATTTTTATCTTTAATATCTGCAAGATTTATTTTTTTATTCAGGTTATATCTTTCATTTACTGCATTTATAAGTTCATCTGCAGCTTTTTTATATGCTTTATAATAATCATACTTAGTAACTTTTGTTTTAAAGTCATTCTGCATATATTCCTTATATCTTTCTATATACATAGCAGTATATTCAAGTATAATTTTCTGTTCTTCCGGCATATAGTTAATATTAAATAAAATATAGCTTATTAAAATACGGCTTCTTAAAGCTATATAAAAGTAACTTTCATCAAAAGACGCAAAGTTTGAAATATCATCTTTATATTCATTTATACACATTAAAGATAAATCTAAATAAAGTTTATAAAGTGGGATTTCCACAGATTTTACTTTTTTATTTTTTATGCTGTCTTGCAGCTCTGCCTGTAAATGATGATAGCGGAATATAATATTATTTTTTTGATTTTTAGTAATATTTGGATATTTTTTATTAAGCTCTAAAGCATCCTGAAGCTGCTTCCTAATTTTTGCTTTAATATCAGTATAGTTTGATTTAGTAGAAGTATTTTCCCATCTTAAATCAGCAGGCGGCAGAATAAAGCCTATACGCATTACTTCATAAATGCTGTTATCAAGGGAGATATTTTCAGCATATATGCTGAATGGAAACAAAAGAATAAAAAGCAATAAAAATCTGCACATATAAGCTCCTCAAGTCATAGTTTATAAAAGTATAAATTTTTTTTTAATATAAGTAAAATATTTTCTAAAGTTTTGTTTTACTATTCCGATAAAGAATAAAACGGCAGGGAAGCCGAGAAAAAAGATTAAAAAAACTAAAATTTTATTAAAGTATTTTTAAGTTTTTACGATACATATACCATACAAGGTTGGGACTCTATTGAATAAGTCAGGGAGGACAAGATGTCAACAGGTATGATTACTAACTCAAATTTGTTTTCTTTATCAAGCTTAGTTGCTGCTGGTAGAAATCAGAGCGATTTAAGCCAGTCAATAAATAGACTTTCTTCAGGATTACGCATAAATACTTTTATGGATGACCCATCTCGTATGGCAATATCTGAAAAAATGAGGGGCTTTATTTTAGGTCTGCAAACTTCATCACAAAATGCACAAGATGGTATTTCATATCTTCAAACAGCAGAAGGTGCTGCAAATGAAGTATCTAATATGCTTCAAAGAATGAGAGAACTAGCAGTTGAAGGTGCAAATGGTGTTTATTCTGCTAATGACAGACTAGAAATTCAAAAAGAAATAGACCAGTTAAAAGAAGAAATTGACAGGATTTCTGAAACTACTCAATTTAACACTAAAAAACTTATTAATGGTGAATCAAGCGGTGCTTGGAACAGCGGCACAGATAAAATCAGTGCAGTTATTAATGGCACAGTAGCTGATGGCAACTATGATATTAATTTTAATGTAAAACCGGGTCAAAACCAAGTGCAGTCTACTCAAATTTTTACATTAAGAGAAGGTAAACTTGGTGCTTATGTAGGAAGCCAAGGCACTACAAATATAGGTCAGGTAAGCAATCCTTATAATATTCAAGATACAGAAGAAGGCAGCTATTCTGTAACAATTCAAAACCCAACAGATGGTGGTGCAGCTGGTGCACAGATGTCATCATCTATGACTTTTATTAACAGCTACCAAAAAAATGGCTCAAATATGGCTTTTGGCTCAGTTACTGCAGTTACTACAAATGAAAGTGGTTACTTTATGATAGAATTTACAGAAAACAGCACTAATGCAGCAGCTGGTGCAGGTTACAGAGTAAAATTTATTTCTGCAGAAAATGGTGAAGAAGGTCAGTGGTTAGATTTTACATCAGTAAATGGTAAATTACAAGGCTCATATAACTCTAATGGCTTTAACTTAAACTTTGAAATACCTATGCTTGCGGGAGCAGATACAGTAAATGATGGCGATAAATTCCTTTTTTCTGTAACTGATTCAAAAGGCGTTGCAAATGATGATAATTTAATTGCAAATGGCGGCGGTGCTTTACAAATCAGCCATAATGGAGTTCAAGGTCCTGTAATAGTTTATAATCAGCCTGATTCATTAACTAAACCAGATGATAAAGACGGCATAGTTGACTATAACAATGTAACAGTGCATACAGTAACATTAGACAGCAAAACTGGAACATTTAATGCTGGAGAAATTACATTAGGATTTAAAGAAAATACTGGTGCTGCTGCAAATGGTCAGACTTTATCAGGAACAGCAACAATAGAAGTCCGCAAAGGCGGTAAAGCTGCTACATCTACAACAAAACTTTCAGAGCTTGCAAACTTTGTAGATGAAAATGGTGTTGAGCTTTTTGCTGTAACTCAGGAATTAAAAATATATGGAAACAATAAAAATACTACAATCTATTTAGAAGGTGATGATACTATTCAAGATGTAGTAGATAAAATAACAAAAGCAATTACTCAAGACTTAGATATGGGCAGCGGTTTAACAGAAGTTGATAAAAAACTCATATCTTTTAACCAGACAGAAAGCACAGGGTTTGGTGTAGTTCCAGGAACTATGATACTTCAATCAGCTTTAACTGGCAAAGATGGCGAGCTTTCATTTATTGGAAGCCAAAAATTAATGGACGCACTCGGTCTTGAAGTTGTGCAGGAATCAAGCCAGAATATACAAACTATTACTGCAAAAGACAACTTAACTGGTGTAATATCAGGGGAAAGAGTAACAAGCAATTCAAGAGTAACAGATGTTATTCCCGGAGTTGATTTAATAGTTGATACAAGAACTGGTGTTGATGCTTATTATAATACAGGCACAGGCAAAATTGATTTTAAGCCAAGCAGCAGACTTGAAAACCAAAACTTAAATCTGCATATAGTTGATGCAAGAACAGAAATACAAATAGGCACAGAAAAAGGCGAAAAATTAGATGTATCTCTTCCAGCATTAAATACTGCAGCTTTAGGTATAGGCAATACAAACATTAATACTCAGGATGATGCTCAAAGAGCTATTACTGAAATAGATAACGCATTAACTAAAGTTGTATCAACAAGAGCAAAAATTGGTGCATATATAAACAGATTAAACAGCACAATAAATACTCTTGCAACAGCAGAAGAAAATACTACATCAAGCGAATCTAGAATAAGAGATACTGATATAGCAAGAGAAACAACAGCAATGACTACTGCACAAGTTGCATATCAGGCAAATATTGCAATACTTGCACAGGCTAACCAAATACCTGCAATTGCTTTATCGCTTTTACAAGCATAAGAGTATAAAAGAGAATATAAAATAAAATTAAAAAATAAATGCAACGAACAAAACATTTGAGGAGGAGCATTATGGCAGCATTAAGTATTAACAAAAACGAACAACAAATTGGCGGAAAATCACAACTTACTAAACTTTATGAAATAATGAGAGAAACTATGGAACAAGGCTTTTATGGCTCTGTTGAAGTAAAATTTGAAGCAGGTAAAGTTACTATCATTAAAAAAACTGAATCTATCAAAATATAGTATAGATAGATATTTATAAATGGCGGAAATGGATATTATTAATTAAGACTATTAAACTCATTAATAGAAATACAATGCTCAAAACAAAAATGCAGGACATTTTGTCCTGCGTTTTTTATTTATCAAATTATATAATAAATATTATACTGCATTTAAAGCATATCATAAATGATTTTATCCTAAAAAGTTCTTGAATTTAATTGTAAGACAGATAAATATTTATTGACATTATAGTTAAATTTATTAATATTTTAAAGAGGATAATTTTATGGCACAAAATATTAAAGATGAAAAAATAGAAAATATAATTAAAGAAACTATTATTCCAGATTTAGAAAAACTTTTATCAAAAGAGTATGAATCAGATTTAGAAATTTTAAATGCACTGGATGAACTTGAAATATCTTGGAAAAATCTGCATATTCCAAATGAATATGATACATCATTTGATATGCTTGTAAATGATAAATGCTCAAAAGAAGATATATACGGAATTCTGCCATACAGTCATATTTATATATATGTAATGAAACTTATAACATATCTTTTTTATAATAACAGTAAGTTTGATACTGAGCTTTCTCTGCTTTCATCACTTAATCAGATATGTATAGATAAAGCAGAAAATAAAGAAAAAGCAGAATATATTATGGAACATATAAGTTATCAGCAGGATATTGCTATGGCAAAAGATAAAGAAAAGGAAGAAATTATAAAAGCTGCTATGGCTGAAAATGCAGAAGCCTTTAAAAATATCTGCTTTTAGTAAAAAGGTTTAAATATCACAGCAATATAAAGCACAAATAAAAATATAAATAAAAAAAGATACAAAATATAAGCGGCTGGCTTTGATATATTAAAACTGTTTACTGCAAAATAGGATATTACAGTTGAAAGCAGCACACCAGAAGATAATGTTATCATTAATTCTATGCTTATAAAAAGTGAATGTTTTATATGGAATATTAAAAAGTTTAATACATAAAATACCATTAATATTGCCATAAATATTGCAAAATCAAACATTACAGAATTATATATTTTAACAATTTTTAATGGCAGTGATTTATAAAGAGGTATAACTGCAAGCACATATACTACATATAAAGTAAATGTTATAATACAAAATATTTGAATATAAAGAGTAATAATATCAGCTGTCATACCATCTCCATTTTATAAGATATTATAGTATAATTATACACGAAAATCTACCTTTTTACTAATCAGCACAGTAAAAAGGTAAATCAAGTTTAACTTATACTTTTCCTTGTAACAAATACTGCAAGAGAATTTAAAGTTAATTTATCCTTTATTTCCAAATTTATCTTTGTATTTGAAAAAACATGCTTGGTCGCAGGAAATGCTCCCCCGCCGCTTGCTTTCAGACAGCTCGTCCTGTCCCTGCATTGTCTTACTGAGCTTGTTTTATAAGCGAAGTATCTAAAAATATGATAATTTAATATATTATGCACTGCTGTAATATATATATAATTTAGATTTTTTGCCTTGCTCAAAATTACTGTAGCCCAAAAACACATATATCAGGTAAATCTATTGACATATCTATTTTTTATGTGATTATATATCAGTAATATATGTGGAGTATATAATGAAACAGCATCCTTTAATAGTAGGAATAGGCGAGCTTTTATGGGATAAGCTGCCTAGTGGAAAACAAATTGGTGGAGCACCTGCCAATGCTGTATATCATGCATCATGCCTTGGAGCAGAAAGCTATGCTGTCAGTGCTGTTGGTAAAGATAAACTTGGTGATGAACTTTTAGAAGCAATTTCTAAAACAAATATGCATACAACTATTGAAAGAGTTGATTATCCAACAGGCTTAGTTCATGTTACTTTAAATAATGGTATGCCTGAATATAATATTGTAGAAAATGCTGCATGGGACTATATACCATTAACAGATAATGCACTTACTCTTGTTAAAAAAGCAGATGCAGTATGCTATGGCACGCTGGCAAGCAGAAATGATATATCTCACAATACAATTATGACTTTATTAAAGCATACAAATCCATCATCATTAAGGCTTTTTGATATTAATTTACGAGCAGCATATTATTCTAAACAGCTTATTACAGAGCTTATGACTTATGCTGATATTTTTAAAATGAATAGTGATGAGGCGATTATATTAAAAAATATGCTTGATATAAATATATCTGATGATGATTTATGCAGAATGATTTTAGAAAAGTATGATTTAAAATATTTAATATATACAAATGGCAGTTTAAGCTCAAACATATATACTGCTGACAGGATATCCACATTAAAAACACCAGCTGTTAAAGTAAGTGATACTATTGGGGCAGGTGATGCATTTTCTGGAGCATTTATTTATTATATTTTATCAGGTCTTTCTTTAGAAGAGACGCACCTTATGGCAGTAAATACTGCTTCATTTGTATGCACACAAAGCGGAGCATGGTCAAAATATCCAGAAACTATGCAGAAATTTATATAAGTCAGCTAAATTATAACAAAATATATAATCAATTTATAATTAAATACTGTCATAAATAAATATGAATTATACAGCTGCTTTAAAATATATCTTATGTATTAAAATGACCTTTATTAAATTTTATAATTATATATTGCAAAAAATAATTTTTTTTGATAAATATTTTTATCCAACAAATTTCTTAATTTATTTTATTTTTTTCTGACAAAACGAGCCTATTCTCTTTTGCCACATTTTTAGGAGTTTATATGAGTAAATCTTTATTTATTGAAAGATTAATTGTGTCTATTTTTGGCTTATTTTTAATGTCGTTAGGTATATCTTTTGCAGTTCGCAGTAATCTTGGAATTACACCTATATCCTGCCCGCCTTATGTGTTAAGCCACTATTTCACAAACTACACATTAGGGCAGTTAACTGTTGGCATGCATATTACAATGATTATTGCTCAAGTTATTATTTTAAGAAAAGATTTCCCAAAATCTCAATATTCTCAAACACTTGTAAGTTTTTTATTTGGCTTTTTAATAGATGGCTCTATGTGGCTTACTCAGTCAATAACAGCACCAAATTATCTGGTGCAGATTTTATATGTGCTTTTAGGCTCACTGCTTGTATCAATAGGTATTATATTTGAAGTAACACCAAAGCTCTTATATTTAGCAGGTGATGGTTTAATGATAACAGTTGCAAGAGTGCTAAACAGACCTTTTGGTCAAATAAAAGTAGTATTTGATATAACTCTTGTATCATTTAGTATAATGGCAGGTTTACTGCTGCTTAATCACATAATAGGTGTGAGAGAAGGAACTATAATTTCTGCAGTTTTAGTTGGCATTATCATAGCAAAACTTAATCCTGTAATAAGTCCATTTATATTAAGGTTTTTGGAAAGGCGTGAAAAACATAAAGATAAAGTGCAGGGATATAATATTATTACAATAGGCAGAGAGCTTGGCAGCGGTGGCAGAGAAATAGGGCAGAAACTTGCAAAAAAATTAGGCTGGAAATTTATTGACAGGGAGTTTATAAGAGATGCAGTTATAAAAAGCGGGCTTTCTGGTGATTTTGTAGAGCGTAATGACCAGCAGATGACATCAGCTGAAAAATTACTTAGATATATATCAATGGATAATATATTTAATGATGAAAACTTATCAGATAATGACAAACTTTTTATTGCTCAAAGCAAAATAATAAAAGATGCAGCATTAAAAGGCAGATGTGTTATTGTGGGACGATGTGCTGATGTGGTGCTTTATGACTGTGACAGCTGCTTTAATATATTTATTTCAGCTGATAAAGAATTTGCAAAAAAACGAGTAGCAGAAGAGTTTAAATTAACAGAAGATGAAGCAGTAAAATATATTGATAAAATAAACCATCTTCGCAGCAACCACTATAATTACTATACAGGCAGAACATGGGGAGAGCCTTCAAGATATGATATGTATATAAAAAGTTCAAGTTTAGGTGTAGACAGAGCTGTAGATGCTGTATATAATGCTGTGAAACAAAATAAATAAGGCAGCATAGGGATAAAAAATGGATATTCAAAAATCAAAATCAATATTTTTCAGCCCTGCAAGAAAAACAGGTAATATTCTTTCACTTTTTGTATCAAGTCTTGGCTATGATGCAGAAAAATATAATATTACAAGCTATAAAAAGCGAGATATATCAGTAGAATTTTCATCAAATGAAATAGCTGTTTTTGCATACCCTGTATATGGGGGCAGAGTGCCTTATATTATGTCAGAACAACTTAAAAAGATAAAAGCAGATAATACACCTGCTGTTATAATAGCAGTTTATGGCAATAGAGCTTATGAAGATGCACTTTTAGAAATGCAGAATATCTTATCAGAAAAAGGGTTTATTGTAATTGCAGCAGCTGCTTTTATTGCAAACCACTCTATTATGACAAAAGTAGCAGTAAATAGACCAGATGAAAAAGATAATGAAAAAATAAAAGATTTTGCTGATAAAGTGAAAAATAAAATAAAGAATATTAATAATATATCAAATGAAAAGAAACTTAATCTTTACGGCAGCTTTCCATATAGAGAATATAACGGCATACCATTAAAACCAAAAGGGGACAGCAAATGCACTGCATGTGGAGCATGTGTACAAAACTGCCCAGTAAATGCAATTATGGCAGAAAATCCAAAAGTGACAGATAAAACAAAATGTATTACATGTATGGGCTGTGCTGCAATATGTCCGCAGAATGCAAGACATTTAAATAAAATACTGCATTTCCTTTCTGAAATACCATTTAAGAAAAAACATGGAGCCAGAAAAGAGCCGGATATATTTATATAAATGTTTTGACATATTTTATAAAATACATTTATATTATATAAGACATTTAAAATATAAGGTATAAATGATGAAATATATTTTAGCTTTAATAAGTGCTTTTGCAGTAATACTTGCTGTTATTTTAATCCAAAAGCAAAGTGAAGACAAAAACAGTGCAGTATCAAAAACAGAAAAAACATCAGATATTGCAGAATTAGTCAGCAAATTAAAGCCACTTGTTGATGAAGTATCTTTAAAACATTTCCAAAATGATGAAGCAGTGTATAATAATTATAAAAATCATCTTATGATGATAGATATGTTATCAGAGCAGATTATGGATAATATTACAGATATTAAGGCATTTGAAAAATATAATATTGAAGATTACAATGCCTTTCGTTTTAGTGCCAAAATGGATTTGCTTTCATCACTTTCTACAGCAAGTCTTTATGAAAAACAGGATAATATGACAAGTGCTGCTTTTGCAAAATCTTTTCTTGAATATATAAAACTATATTCTATCCCGCTTAAAAGCCTTTATAATGAAAATATAGATGTAAATAATTACTTAAAGGAATATAAAGAGCCATACTATAATCACCAGCAGGGTATGCAGGAATATAAAAGGCAGTTATCATTTTTAAATAATATTCAAAAAATAATAGATACATTAAATCTTTCAGAAGAAGATAATAAAATCAGATATAATCTTATTGATAAATCATATAAAAGCTATGTTTTATACAGCATAAATTCAGGACTTTATGAAAATATAGAGCAGTTTGCTCAGTGGGAAATATATAAAGATAAATATATACTTGATGACTATCAGCAGACATATTTAAATAATCTTTATAAATATAAATCAATTAAAGCATTGAAAAATGTATATTTAGTAAAAATTTATATGCAGTTTATAATGCTTGATGATAAATATGCAGAAAATTTATCAAATCTGGCAGCAATGGAGCAGGAATATCCAGAAGAATTTTATGAAGAAAGTACTCTTTTTGTAAGCGGCTGCACTAATCCTGAATATCTGCTTGAAAATACATTAAATAAATGTATTGATTTTATAAAAAATGCAGAAAAAGATGATGCATTTTCATATTTAGAAGATGAGAATATTGCAGATTATGTTATGGTAAATGATACACTCTGTGCATCAAAAAATGATTTTGGATGTAAGTTTTATAATAATGATAATATAATGTGTAAAACATTAAAAGAAAGGTTTTCAGATTAATAATTTATATCCGTTATTTTCAAATATGTCATTGCATGGTTGCAGTAAATGCTCCCGTTGCTTACTTTCAGATGGGACTTCCTGTCCCTTTCCTTGTCATCCTGAGAGTGATAAGGCGGGGTATCTACATATGATAATTTAATATCTTATACAATACTTTAATATATATCATTTAGATTTTTCGCCTTTAAAATCAGGCTCAAAATGACTGGCTGCACAAAATTTTTGGATAAATCCAAAAAATCCTGTATAATAAAATATAAAAATTATTTAGAAATTAGTATGTGTAAGCATAAAAAAAGGGCTGTTAAAACAACCCTGTTTATTTTATTAAAAATAGTTGCAACTAACTTCCAGCCCATTTTCCCAGTTTGATATTTCGGCTTTTGTCCATTTTTTGCCATTTTTTCTATCGTTTATACATTCAGCAGATATTAAATGACCGTTATTGTAATGTAATGTAGCCCAGAGCCTTCCATTTTCGCTATAAACTTCAGCAGTTCCATTGAATTGGTAATTTTTAATAGGTCTGTATATATCCATTGCTCCATTTTCTTTATATGAAGTGCAATCACCAATACCATTTTTTACAGCACAATTCATATTAATATTACCATTTTCATAATATACTTTATTTGTTATATCTAATTTTTTATTTTTTAAAACTTCAAAATCAGGTAAACCATCATTAAACATTTCATAAAAATCTTCACTAAATAAACTGTAATCGCTGATATATGTTTCAATCATTGGTTTATCTTTTTCATAATAAAGTGCAATTTTCATTCCACCATTTATTTTGCCATCTTTTAGTTTAAATTGTAATTTAATTAAATCTTCTAGTGCAACACAAAAGACACCAGATGCTGTTGTATCTTTATATATTCCACCTTCTAGTAAATTATTTAATTCTTTTTCAATTTCTTTATCAGTCAATGTATAATCACATTTTTCAGCAGTTGCATAAGAAGGCAGGGCAAGTAACAATAACACTGTTAAAACCATAAATAATTGTTTCATATATTTCTCCATATATCACAGACTAATTAAAGCATTTTGGCGGCAGATTTTTATCCATTTCTTCTATTTTATCTTTATTTTTCATAAGTTCATAGATTGTATCATAAGTTCCGTCAAGCAGACTTTTTTGCAGTGCTGGTTTAATACCTGCTTTATATATTTTATCACCTGCTTTAATTTCTGCTTTTTCAATATCTATAATAACTTCTGTATCAGGATTTTTCTCAATATAAGAAGCAAATTCACTAATTTCTGCTTTTGGCATAGTAATACATACAAGCCCTAATACTGATGAATTTCCATAAAAGATTTCTGCAAAACTTTCAGCAATCACTGCTTCATAACCTGCTCTTTTAATAGCCTGTGGAGCATGTTCTCTTGATGAGCCGCAGCCAAAATTATTGCCGCTTAATATGATTTTCGCACCTTTATATTCTGCTTTATTCATAGGGTGGTCAACAACAGGGCTGCCATGTGCATCAAATCTTTCATCTCTAAAAGCCTGCTCCCCAAGTCCATCAAAAGTAACACAGCGTAAAAATCTTGCAGGAATAATCCTGTCTGTATCTATATCATCGCCTATCATAGGCATTGCTTTGCCTTTTATTTCTTTAATATTTCCAGTCATTTTTATACCCCTTATATCATATCTCTAACATCAGTTACAGCACCTTCAATTGCAGCAGCAGCCACCATTGCAGGGCTTAAAAGCAAAGTTCTGCCTGTTGATGAGCCTTGTCTGCCTTTAAAGTTTCTATTAGAAGTAGATGCAGATATTTGGTCGCCTACAAGTTTATCTGGGTTCATAGCAAGGCACATAGAACAGCCCGGCTCTCGCCACTCAAAACCTGCTTCTTTAAATATAATATCAATACCTTCTTTTTCTGCCTGTTCTTTTACAATAACAGAGCCCGGAACAGCAAGTGCTTTAACAGATTTAGCAACTTTTTTACCTTTTAATATTTCAGCAGCTATTCTAAAATCTTCTATTCTTCCATTTGTGCAGCTGCCTATAAATGCAACATCTATTTTTGTGCCTTTAATAGGTGTGCCTGCTTTAAATTTCATATATTCAAGAGCTTCTTTCATTATATCTGTAGCTGGCTCTGGTATTTTTTCATCTATACCTATCGCCATTTCTGGAGTAATACCCCATGTAACCATAGGTGTTATTGTATTAACATCAAATTTTATAATATCATCATAATGAGCATCTTTATCGCTTGCAGTGCTTTTCCAGTAATTTACAGCTTTATCCCATGCTGCCCCCTGTGGAGCATAAGGCCTGCCTTTTAAGTATGCAAAAGTAGTTTCATCTGGGTTCATATAGCCAACCCTTGCACCACCTTCAATAGCCATATTGCAGATAGTCATGCGGGCTTCCATACTCATTTTATCAACAGCGGTGCCTGCAAATTCATAAGCATAGCCTAAGCCGCCATTTACACCAAGTTTGGCAATAACTGTTAAAATCAAATCTTTTGAATATACACCTTTATTTATTTCACCATTTAATTCTACTCTGCGGACTTTAAATGGAGCAATACTCATAGTTTGAGTAGCTAAAATATCCCTTACCTGCGATGTGCCTACACCAAAAGCAACAGCACCAAAAGCACCATGAGTGGCAGTATGGCTGTCACCACATGCAACAGTCATGCCGGGCTGAGTAAGCCCTTCTTCTGGTCCTACAATATGTATAACACCATATCTGTTATTTTTTACACCAAAAAGCTGTATTCCAAAATCAGAAGTATTTTTTTCAATAGCTGCCATCATTTCTTCAGCTAAGCTGTCTTTAAAAGGGCGGGCAGTATCATCTGTTGGTATAATATGATCATGTGTAGCAAAAGTTCTTTCTGGATGTGCTACAGTTAAGCCAAGTTCTCTAATCATAGCAAAAGCCTGCGGACTTGTTACTTCGTGAAGTAAGTGCAGGTCTATAAACAGCTGAGACTGACCACTTGCAAGAGTGCCTGCAACATGCTTTTCCCATACTTTTTGAAAAAGATTTTTTCCCATTATTTTATCCTCGTTAGCTTAAAAATAAATTTAAACTGCATATTAATACTAAAAATTAAAAAAGTAAAGAGTGGATACTATTTTGCTTAAATTTCTATATAATGCTGTTTTCCACAACTTCACCATAAAGTTTACCATTTTCTACCTTTTTAACCAGCACATTTATAAACTGATTTGGCCCTATATTTTTATCATAGTGGATAAGCATATAGTTTTCTGTATGGCCTTTATTTCCCTTTTCTGATAACACTCTGTATATTTTACCTATAGACTTATTATATAAATTCATAAGGCTTATCTGTCCATGTTTTCTTAAAACTGCGGCTCTTTCTTCTCTTGTTTTAACATCTACTTTATTTTGCATACTTTCTGCCACAGTTCCCTTTCTTTCAGAATATGGAAAGGCATGATAAAATTCTGTGCCTGTAGTTTTAAGAGTTATAAGTGTATCATTAAAATCATCATCTAATTCTTCAGGAAATCCTGCAATAATATCTGAGCCTATTGTTACATTAGGTATAATATCTTTTGATTTTTTTATAATTTTTATATAGTCATCTTTCTTATATTTTCTACCCATCAGAGATAATATTTTATCACATCCGCTTTGTAATGGTATATGCAGATGCGGGCATATTTTCCTGTTATCCTTTATTAAGTATAGCAGCTTGTCATCTATTTCATTAATTTCAATACTTGTAAGCCTTATGCGGAAATCGCCTTCTATTTTTACAAGTTCTTCTAATATATCAGTGATATTTAGTCCTAAATCTTTGCCGTAAAGACCTATATGGATACCTACAAGCACTATTTCTTTATATCCAAGTGATAAAAGTTTTTTAAATCCGCTTATAACTTCATCTTTTGGCATACTTTTTGGGCTGCCCCTAAGCTCTGGTATAATGCAGTATGTGCAGCAGGCATCACAGCCGTCCTGTATCTTAAAAAATGCTCTTGTTTTAGAACTGGTATGAGAAAGCAGTGCTCCCCCTGCAAAACTGCCACGAGCTGCTTTAACATAACCATCAGTTAAATTTATAATATGATTTACAAGCTCACTTTTTGAGCCGTTAGTTACAATAATATCTGCACCATATTCTTTAAGTGCTGCACCTTTTTCTTCAGTTAAGCAGCCTGTAACTATTATTTTTAAATCTTTATGCTCTTTTTTTAATTTTTCTATATAACGGGCTGATTTTTTAGCAGCAGTTTCTGTTACTGCACATGTGTTTATAACTGCTATATCTGCATCCTGTATAGATAAGGCTTCTGTAAATCCCTGTTCTATAAGCTGTGATAAATAATACTGGTTTTCTCCTGCATTTACTTTACAGCCAAATGTGATAAAATATATATTCAATTTATGCTCCCTGATAATTATCTCTTTAATAAAGTAAAATAATATGATATTATTTTATATGAGTAAAGAAAGAAAAGACACAACATACAAAAAATTAGTAAAATTAGTTATATGGCTTTTAGTGTTGACTGCCGCTGCTTTAATTATTTGGAAACTTTATGGCAGGGTAGACCTTAAACGGACAAATTTTTCAAAAGCTGTTGTAAAAAAACAGGAACCTGCTATTTATGATATGTATAGGGTTAGAAGTGAGAAAAAAAATAATAAGCTTTATTATGTCCGCATAAAAAATATATACTGTGATGCTTATAAAATTCGTGAAACAGATACTCCCCGATATTTTAAAATAGATATTGTATTTGAAGCCCATAATAAAAAAGATGCAAAAGCTATAGAAAATATTACAGCACAAACTGTTAATGAAATCAGAAATATTATGAAAAATTATCCTGTTACAGATATTGACAGACCATCTATTATGGCATACATAAAGCGTGATTTGAAAGCAAAGATGAATAATGTTTTAAAAACGGATGCTGTTGTTACAATATATTTTGAGAGTTTTCTTTGTGGCTAGTTTATAAGCTGCTTGACAATAAAGCATTATAATGCTAGCATAAAAGACTTTTGGGGAGAATATAGTGAGACATGTTTATGTAAACCTTCCACATTATGAAGGTGTTGCTAAAGAATTAAACGATAATTTTAAGCTGTGCAGTAAAAATGAAGCACATGCTATTGTTACAGAATTTCCTGATGAATATTCTCCATCTTGCTTTGTCATTATTGTAAAAGATAAAAATCCACACAACGGCAGCTATTTTATAGACAGCTCAAATGATATAAATTTTATAAAAACAGCAGTTCATGCAAGCCTTGATACTTTTTTTATGACAAAAGTAGCTGGTAAATATTCTCAATATATAGAAAAAGAAGGTGGCTTGCAGCGTATTGGCTATTTCATGAATAAAATGGAACATATATTAAATGCGTCACCTGAGAGCATTGTAGAGATAGATTTAACTGGTAACATTTTCTTTTACAATAGAAAGTTTGCAAAAGTATATCAAGATGGTGAGTTTTTAATAGAAGAAAATATATTTAAAATATTTGATGAAAATACAGCAATAGAAGTTAAACGGTGTATGGGAGCTGCATTGCAGGGCTCTGATTCTAATTTTTCAGGCAAACTGATAAATAAAAAAGGGGAAAGCATAAGTATTGCAGGTCATGTTATTGCACTAAGTGATGACAGCTATAATTTTGAAATTATTTTTGATGATATAACTACTAAAATAACAAAAATACTGCAAATGCGTAAAATAGAAGAGCAGTCTATCGTTGCTGGTTTTTCTCGCCATTTGTCCCATAATGTAATGAATGCTTTAACAGCTGCAGGCGGCTTTATCAGGCAGATAAAAGCAAAAACTGAGTCTGATGCTCATATACATAACTTATGGAAGATTGTAGATAATAAACTGCTTTTAATTGAAGAAATAATTTCAGGATATAATGATTATACTCATGCAATATCATTTAAACTGACAGAAAATGTTGATATAAACGAATTTATGAGCCAGCTTGTTATATCTTTGGCTGAGAAGAATGTTGACAGGAATTTTACAGTTTATCTTTATAAAATTACTGACAGTTATGAATTAGAATATGATTTATCAGAAAGCAGACCATTTCATATATTAGGTAACAAGATGTTTTTAAAATTAGCAGTATGCTATATTTTAAAAGACAATATCCGTTATTTTTCTAACTGCCAGCCACTCCATTTTAAAATAAAACTTTCAGCAAACAATGATTTTTTCACTCTGTTTATAGATTTAGAAGGTGTAGAAGCTCCTGATTATATCATAGAGAGTATGTTCAGCCCATGGAAACATACTATGCTTTCTCAAAGTTTTGACTACTGGGGCATAGTAATAGCCGGCACAATAGTTGAAAGACATCATGGCAAATCAAAAGTAGAGCGTATAGAAAACGGATTAAGGTTTACTTTTGAGTTTAAAGCACCTCTTTCTTAATATTAGAATTATTCATAAATTTTAAATAGTATAATTATATGATAATATCTTAATAAGCTGGCAGTTTGTATTAGTTTGTTTTATCTGATATTATATCTGCCAATATTTATTTCCTGCTGCTTACTTATAAAATTTTGGACTTATCCAAAGATTTTGTCATATGTGTCATTTTAAAGTCTTAAAAGTTGAAAAATCTAAATTATGTATATTACAGAAGTGCATAATATATTTAAAACTATCCAGCTTTTTAGATACTTCGCTTAAAAAATCAAGATCAGTAAGACACGGTAGCAGGCTCAGGATGAGCCGTCTTTAGTGAGCGATAGCCGAACTTGTTTCGGCAGAGTGTAATTTAAAAAATACAGGGATGTATTTTTTAATATAAATTTATTAAGATACTTCGCCTTTCAGACTCAGTAAGCAATGGTAGCAGGCTCAGGATGAGCCGTCTTTAGTGAGCGATAGCCGAACTTGTTTCGGCAGAGTGTAATTTAAAAAATACAGGGATGTATTTTTTAATATAAATTTATTAAGATACTTCGCCTTTCAGACTCAGTATCATTCTGTGCCTTTTTTCTTTTGATGAAACTAAAATATTTACTCTTATATCTTCATCTAAAAATTCTATCGCATTTCTAAGCATTATTCTAGGCATAAGGTGGCAGTTTTCATTTATAAATTCAAAGTATTTACTTTCATTATAATTAAAAATATTTCTGCATGCCCAGCCTGCTGCACGCATAACATATTCATCTTTTTCCTGCAAAAGTTCTTTAATATTAATGATAAGCATATCCATATCTTTATCTGTAAGGTGCATTTCTGCAAATACAGCTACACTGCACCGCCTTAAAAGATAATGAAAACTTGTGGAAAATTCATGCAGAAATGATTTATCATTAAACTTGCTAAAAGTATTAGTTGCTATCTGGTCTGCAACTGCCCAGTTAATGATAATATTATTTAATATATAATCTTTTATAATGTATACAATATTTTTTTCTTCAAATTTATAATAATATCTTTTTAAAAGCATACAGGCTATAATCTGCTTTTCAAATGTTTTTGACATAAAAAGCTGATTTATAAGGCTGTAAGTATATTCAGATTCAAGTTTATCAAATTCGGATAAGTGCTTTAAAAATAAGGATTTTAATCTTTTCATTGGGATTCCATATATAGTCTGTGCCTGATTTTTAAGATATATTTTAATATTCTCTATCTTTTTAGCATCAGCATTATTTAAAATAAATTCATCTATTTTTTTATAATACTGCTCAACTGATTTTTTCATAAAAATCCTTTTTTTGTTTACTTTTATGATATAATATCATAAAAAATATTATTATGATAGTTTTTATATAAGGCAGGTTAACATTATGGCAAAAATATTATCACTAGATATAGGTGCATCATCAATAAAAAGTGGGCTTGTAGATATTACAGGCATTATAAGTGAAGAAAAACGGACAATTATAAAAGAAGAATCATACTCTGGCTTTATAGATGCAGTAAAAAGCATTATGGTAGACTTATCTGAAAAGCCAGCAGGTATTGTGGCAGCACTTCCGGGTGGCTATGATATAGAAAATGATGAAATATTTGCACCTAATCTGAATATATTAAATGGAAAACACATAAAAAAAGATTTAGAAGATATATTTAATATAAAAGTAATGGCAGAAAATGATGCAAATTTAGCAGCTTATGGCGAATATGTTTTTGGTGATAAAAAATCAGTAAAAAATATGGTGTTTTGCACATTAGGCTCAGGCTTTGGTGGTGGTTTAATATTAAACGGAAAACTTTTACAGTCACATATTTCGTTGTTTGAAATAGGTCATATTTCTATTGATTTGCATGGCAGGCAGTGTGGATGCGGCAGATGTGGCTGTTTAGATGAATACTGCTCTACAGGCGGCTTAAAAGAGATATATAAAAATATTACAGGAAATGATATTACTCCCGTGCAGTTAGGTGAGCTGGCATCTACTGGTGATACTAATGCATTAAAAGCATTTGACCAGTATGGCAGACTGCTTGCAGGGGCATTTGCAAATATTGCTGCTCTTTTCTGTCCTGAAAAAATAAAGTTTGGCGGCGGACTTTCTGAGCTTGCAGTATATTATACATCAGCTATGGAAGAAGAATTTAATAAAATTATTTTTCCAGCATATAAAGGCAGGGTAAAAATAGAGAGTTCTGTGTTAAAAAATCAGGCAGGTATGGCAGGTGGTGCAGCCTTATTTTTTGGGCTTTAAATTAAATACTTTGCAGGGATACCTTTAAGACCTGCTATATTATCATTATTATAAAATGCTTCTTTTTGATAAAGAGCATAAGCTGGAGCAGTAGGACCTGCCATTCTTCTATCTTTCTGCTCCATAATTGTAAGTATATTTTCAGGATTTAGGTTATCTTTTACTATTTTTAAGGCTGTCCCTGTAATAATCCGCACCATATTATGTAGAAAACCATCTGCATTAATAAGTATGGATATATTCTCATTATCAGTTATCAGTTTTATATAATTAATTGTGCGGATAGTATTTGCTTTTTTTGTCTTTTTCACACAAAATGACTGAAAATCGCAGGTGCCTTTAAAAAAAGCAAGTGTATCTTCTAAATATTTTCTGTCAATATGGTTTCTTATCCATAAAGCACGGTTTATCATAAATGGGTTATGGACAGGCATATTTATTATCTTATATTCATAAGTTTTAGATTTTATAGACTTGCCTGCATGAAAATCTTTTGTAACATCTGTAATTTCAAGCACTGCAATATCTTTTGGCAGCAGGCTGTTTAAAGCCCGCATTAATGTATTATTATCAAAATATTTTGCTGCTGCAAAATTAAATACCTGCCCATAAGCATGGACACCTGTATCTGTTCTTCCACTTCCTGCTATAAGTATTTTGATGCCATAAAGTTGAGAGAGTATATTTTCTATAATATTCTGCACGCCTGTTGCATTTTTCTGTCGCTGCCAGCCGTTATAGTTATCACCGCAGTAGGAACAAAGGCATGCTTTATAATAAATATTCTGCTGCTGCATAAAAAGCACCTGTAAAAATAATAAAGCATGCAAGAAAGCATACATCTCTGGTATTCATTTTATCAAATTTTAAAACATTATCTATATTATTTCTATATAGTGCAGTAATGGAAAGCTGCTCTGCATAGTGAAAAACACGCACAAAAAGTGGAATAATAAATGAATCCATATTAAAAATAAACTTAATCTTATATTTAAATGATTTATTATCTATCCAAAGCCCTCTTAATTTTTGAGCAGTAATAATTTTAGATGCTTCTTCAAAAATCAGTGGAATAAACCTGACGGCTATAAGCATAGAAAGCCCCGTATTTTCCACATTTACTTTAAATATTTTAAAAGGTTTAATAAAAATATATAAAGTTTTAGCTATTTCTGATGGGGAAGTAGTAAGTGTCAGCATGCAGGAATAAGCAACTATCAGCACAAACTGATAAGTGGATAATAGGGCATTATACATTGCTTCTTTTGTGAAATATATAGAAAAGCTGCCATTTTCACCAAAAAAAAGCATTGTAACAAAAATAAATATATATAACATCTTAAATGATTTAATTGCAGAAAAAGCCTGTCTAAAAATCCTGCCTGATAAGAATATCAATATAAACCACATAAACGACATAAAAGCATAAGAATAAATATTCCTGCCAAAATAAAAAATAAGTGCTGCTGAAATAGATATAATAATCAGCTTGTTTAATGGATTAAGTAAATGGATAAGGGAAGGCTTTTCAAGCTCAATATATTTTCCAAAATAAATTTTATTCATAATGATAAAAAAACACATAAAGGCTTTGAGTATTAAACTTTTAAGCCTTTATTATACAAAAAGTATGTTGTGTTTATATAAGACTAAGCGTCTTTTTTTTCTTCAGAGCTGTTTGCAGTTTTAGAAATATCTTCATTTCTTTTTGATGCAATAGGAGTAATATCTGTTGCATCGTCAATATCATTAACAGATTTTTTAAAATTTCTAAGAGCTTCACCCATACCTTTGCCAATTTGTGGGAGTTTTTTAGCTCCGAAAAGTAATACTACTACTAATAGTATTATAATAACCTGCCATGGTCCTATGCTTCCCATTATTTTTCCTCCATATCATCAGACTTATTGTCTTGATTATATTTTTTATTTTTAACAATACTTCTAAGCCATAGTATTAACTTATTAATAGCAGAAACTATTATTTTAGTAAAATACTTTTTTTCAGTATTTAAAAAAGTGTATAATAAAACTAATGTTACAATTGATATTTCAAAGTAATTCAGGCTTATCAGAATATATTTATTATCCATCTAAATTTCCCTTTTTCTTTTTATTTGATAATAAAGCAATGTTATAAGAATTGCAATCCAAATATTGCCCGCTAGGCTGTAAAATGTCATAAAATTAGTTACAGGCACATCATATATCAATATTGCAGGTATCTGTCTGTCTTCTTTTAATGGTATTTTTCCATCAGGCATAATAAAAGCACTTATTCCGTCCTGTGTTGCTCTTGCAACACTTCTGCCATATTCTACTGCACGGATAGTATCCACTGCTAAATGCTGTATCCTGCCTTGATTTTTGCCAAACCATGTATCATTGGATATGATTACAAGCACATTAGCTCCCATTCGGACAGGCTCGCCTGTAAGAGATGAAAATGCACTTTCAAAACATATAACAGGTGCAGCATAAATTCCATTATCAGATGAAGCAAGCACTGCGGCTTTTTCTCCGGGGCTGAACATATCGCCCGGACCAAAGAAAAATTCTTTTACTGGTGCAAGAAGTTTTTTAAATGGAAAATATTCTCCAAAAGGTGTCAGGTGGCGTTTATCATAGTAAGAAAGTGATTTATTATCAATCAGCACCATAGTATTAAAAAGTCTGCTTTTATTATCTATATCTATTCTTCTATCTGCTCCAAAAATAACTGGTGTTTTTTCAGATACTTTATTAAGCACAGACATTATCATCTCAGTAGTAAGCACTTTTGCAGGGTATGAGCTTTCTGGCAGCACTATCAAATCTACGCCAGCATTATAAGCATGTAATACAAGGCTGTTGACTTCGCTGATTATTTGTATTCTGTAATTATTATCCCATTTAATTTCCTGCTGGTATGCTGGCTGCACAACAGCAATCTTTTTAGTTTCTGTATAAGGTATAGGGTTTATGGTCCTGTATATCCCGGGAAGATACATAATAATAACCGCTGCTGCAAGCATATAATAATTTTTTTTATTTTTATAATCTTTTATAATGTAGTATAAAAAGAAATTAATAAGCATAATAATAAAAGAAAGCCCATATTCCCCAAATACTGAAACACTCTGCACTATTAATGTATTTTTATACTGAGACTGAGCAAGATTAAGCCAAGGCACGCCGCCAAAAAAAACTTTGCCTTTAACCGCTTCAAGCATAACAAAAATAAGAGATAATATAATTGGATTTTTACTGATTTTAGCAGCTGTATAAGTAAATGGAACAAAAAATAAAAAGCCGCCAGATACTGCTATAAACATTAATAAACCAAATGAAGCAGGCAGTGGTGCACCGCCAAAATATCCAAAAGTTATCATCATCCATGAAAGACATATAGACCAGTATAAAAATCCAGCCAGCCAGCCGCAAATTACAGAGTGGCTTTTTTCTGCATCCAATGCAAATAAAAGTGGAATAAAAGCAAAAAATACGGTAAAAGAAAATCCAAAACCTGCTGTGGAAATTATTAAAAGCAAAGCAGATAAAAGAGTAAGCAAAACCTGCCCATACCATTTATTTATAAAATTATACATTAATTCTTTATTCATAAAATAACCTTAAAGATATAGTATTTTAAAAATATAATATTTTTAGGTTATATAATAAAACTGTAATTTTTAAAAGAGTTATTTTAATATGTAAAAAATGCGGCAGAATAAAACTGCCGCATATCATAATCTAATAAAATTGATAACTTAATTTGTTTGAAGCGGATATCTATTGCTGCATGCTGTGCCATCAGCTGCTGTTCCTGTTCCTGTAATATACAGGTATGTATATTTGCTTGTTCCATCAAGTCCATTTACAATAATTCTATCAGATGCAGGACCTGAACATAAAACAGGGTTAAATATAATTTCAGCTTTTGCAGATACCTTGTTATCTTTTAATTCCCACCGTGTAACTGTTGAATTAAAAGTGCCGCCTGTTGATGTGCTTGAATAACCACCTGATAAATAAGTGTCTGATACTGCAGTAATTGTTATGTTATTAGTTCCAGCTGTATCAAAATCAATATATTTTTGAGTGCCTAATTCTTTAATTTCACCAGTTTTTATGATATTTTCAGGTGATGAAGTAACAGTAATAACAGGGTTTTCACTGCTGCATTTAGGTAATATATTTGCATCATCTGTTACAACAGCATTAATTGGTATTCTCACATCTGCACCACCAAAAGTATCTGTAACTATAAAAAGCTCACCACTTATATTTCCTTTACACATTGGAGTAAAAGAAAGGGAAAACTGACCTGATGTTATCTGATTTTGATACATTGTTTCTAGCGTATTTTTTGCATCATCAATATTAAGACCTAATATATCACTCTCAACATTACAGCGGCTTGTTACAAAACCGTCAGTATTAACAGTAAAAGATGTAGTTTTTTTAGTTTCACCAGCTTTTACTGTGACAAAATCATAAGAAGCAGGGTAAACATTAATAACAGAAGCTGGTGTTAAAGGTGATAAAACTTTATCATTTGAATTATCTTCACCGCAGCCCAGCAAAATAAGGGGCAGTATTAAAAAAAACAGTTTTTTCATGATAAACTCCATTAATTTTATCAAGAAGCTTCTTTTTGTCGACAGGCTCATTTTATCATGGGGGGGAATGTCAAGTATTATTTTTAAATTTATAAAAATTAAAAATATTGTTTGATAAAACAGATTGAAAGCCATAAATATATTTTATTACATAATTTAAAAAATTTTTACTTGACAATGATAAAAAAAAGTATTATAAACCTTAACTCTAATGAGAATAATATGGTGGATGTAGCTCAGTTGGTAGAGTCCAGGATTGTGGCTCCTGTTGTCGCGGGTTCAAGCCCCGTCATCCACCCTTATTAAAATTACGCGGATGTGGCGGAATTGGTAGACGCGCTAGACTTAGGATCTAGTGTCTTCGGCGTGGGGGTTCGAGTCCCTTCATCCGCATACACAATTTAGTCATTTCTTGCATATAAGCGGGTGTAGCTCAGCTGGTAGAGCGTGACCTTGCCAAGGTTGAGGTCGCGGGTTCGAGTCCCGTCACCCGCTTTTGTTTCTAACATTCAATAATACATATATTACTTTATATTTATTTTAAGGAGTCCTTATGAAAGTTCAAGTTAATGATGCAGAGCGTTCCCAAAAAGAGCTTTTGGTAGAAATACCTTATGAAGTTTTTGAAACAGCAGCAGATAAAGAGCTGGACACACTGCTTCCAAAAGCAAAAATACACGGTTTCCGCCCAGGTAAAGCACCTAGAGAAATTGCTAGAAAACAGTTTTCCCATCAAATTAAATCACAGGCTATTGAAAAAGTTATAAATGAAGCAGTGCAGGATGCATTAACATCTAATAATATAATGCCAATATCTCAGGCTCATATATCTGATGTAGTGTTTGAAGAAAACAAGCCTATTACTTTTACTGCAAAAGTTGATGTTTTCCCAAAAGTTGAGCTTAACAAATATAAAGATTTTAACTTTAAAAAAGTTACTGTAGAAATCAGTGATGCTGATATTGAAGATGCTCTTATCTCTTTGCAGGAAAGAGATATGACTTATGAACCAGTAGAAAACAGAGATACAGTTCAAAAAGGCGATGTAACAGTTATTGATTTTGAAGGAAAAAAAGATGGTGTTGCTTTTGAAGGCGGCACTGCAAAAGATTTCTCTTTAAATATTGGCAGTGGTCAGTTTATTCCCGGTTTTGAAGACAGTGTTATAGGTATGAAAAAAGGTGAAACAAAAGATTTAAACCTTACTTTCCCTAAAGAATATAACAATGCAGAATTAGCAGGACAAGATGTTGTTTTTACTGTTACAGTTCATGAAATAAAAGAAAAAATTAAGCCAGAAATCAATGATGATTTTGCTCGTGATATAGACCCTAACAGCAAAGGTCTTGATGATTTAAAAAGCAAACTAAAAAAAGGCTTGCAGACAGAAGCAGATAAAGCTACACAGTTAGAAGCTTTTGGTCAGATTTTAGAGCAGATTGTGAAAGAAAACCCATTTGAAGTGCCATATTCATTTGTAAAAGAGCAGTCAGACCGCCTTGCTTTTAATGCAATGAACCAGTTTTATCAAATGGGCTTAAACCCTGAACAAGTTGGTATTTCTTTTGAAATGATGGCTCAAAGATACATTTCTCAGGCAGAAGAACAGGTAAAACAGGCTATTGTTATTAATGAAGTAGCTAAACTTGAAAATATTGCAGTGGAAGAAGAAGATATTAATAATTTTCTTTCTTTCCATTCAGAACTTCAAGGCAGAACAGTAGAAGAAATCAGAAAAGAGCTTGAAACACAAATGCAAATGGAATCTGTCCGCAATGATGTTTTAGGCGATAAAGTTTATAAATTTTTAGCTGGTGTTAATAAAGCTGAAGAAACTAAAATGACTAAAAAAGAATACGAAAAATCAAAAACTGCTGCAACAGAAAATTCTGAAAGCGATAAAAAAGAAGAAAAAACTAAGAAAAAAACATCTGCTAAAAAAGCAGAAACAGAAGCTGAAGAAAAACCTAAAAAAACTAGAACTTCTAAAAAGAAAGAAGAAACAGCAGATTAATATACAAGGGAGCTTTTAAGATGAGCTATTATGTACCTTATGTTATAGAGCAGACAGGCAGAGGCGGCGAGCGTTCTTATGATATTTATTCCCGCCTTTTAAAAGACAGAATAATTTTCCTTGGCACAGAAGTTGACGACCATGTGGCAAATATAATATGTGCTCAGCTTTTATTTTTAGAAGCTGATGACCCTGATAAAGATATATATTTATACATTAACTCTCCGGGTGGAGTTATTACATCAGGTATGGCAATATATGACACTATGAATTATATTAAACCTGATGTTGCTACAATGTGCTTAGGTCAGGCTGCCAGCATGGGTGCCTTTTTACTTGCAGCAGGTGCAAAAGGCAAACGCTCTGCAGTTCCTAATGCCCGCATAATGATACATCAGCCGTCAGGCGGTTTCAGAGGTCAGGCAACAGATATTCTTATCCAAACAAATGAGATTATCAAAACAAAAGAGCATTTAAATAGAATTTTATCTAATAATACTTCTCAGCCTTATGAAAAAGTTGCTGCTGATACTGAGCGTGATTATTTTATGAGCAGTGCAGAAGCAAAAGAATATGGCTTAATTGATAATGTATTTGAAAAACGCGCTTAATAATAACAGTGATATATAACATATAAAGCCACCTGCATATATAGGTGGCTTTTTTGCTAAAATACAGTATATTCTGTATATTAATGTGTATATAAATGTAATCTTTTATTGCAAAATTTACAGTATTTATTATATTAATATGCGCATAAGCAGTGCCGTATAAGAAAATAGATAATATATTATAAAAAAATACCGATATAGTTTTTTAGTTTTTATATATATTCCGGAGGAAATAATGTCTAAATTTGATGATGATATCCACTGTTCTTTTTGCAACAAAGGCAGAGATGAAGCAAAAAAACTAATAGCAGGGCAGCAGGATGGAACATATATTTGTGATAACTGTGTGCAGTTATGTCTGGAAGTTATTCAAGATGATATAAAATATAATAAGCAGTCACAGGAATACAGCGAGCTTCCAACACCTGAAGAAATACATAAAAAATTAAATGAGTATGTAATTGGACAGGAAGAAGCAAAACGCATATTAAGTGTTGCTGTTTATAACCATTATAAGCGTATACAGTATGCATCAAAAAGTAATGTGGAGCTTGAAAAAAGCAATATTTTGCTTATAGGCTCAACAGGAACAGGTAAAACACTGCTTGCAAGAACACTGGCAAGGCTTTTAAATGTGCCTTTTGCAATAGCAGATGCTACTACATTAACAGAAGCAGGGTATGTAGGGGAAGATGTGGAAAATGTTGTGCTTAAACTTTTGCAGAATGCTGACCATAATGTAGAAATGGCAGAACGGGGCATTATATTTATTGATGAAATAGATAAAATATCTAAAAAAGGCGACAGTCCGTCTATTACAAGAGATGTATCTGGTGAAGGTGTGCAGCAGGCACTTTTAAAAATTATAGAAGGCACAGTTGCAAATGTTCCACCACAGGGTGGCAGAAAACATCCACAGCAGGAATATATACAGGTTGATACGACAAATATTCTTTTTATATGCGGTGGAGCATTTGACGGAATGGAAGAAATTATTAAAAGGCGTGTCGGCAAAAAAACTCTTGGTTTTGGTGCAGTTGATGGTGAAAATACTCATAATGCTAAAAATATGAAGCGTATGGAGCTTTTAAAACAGCTTGAGCCAGATGATTTTGTTAAATATGGTCTTATTCCTGAGTTTGTAGGCAGGCTGCCTATTACTGCGGCACTTGATGAACTTGATGAAGATGCACTTGTCCGTATATTAGTTGAGCCGCACAACTCACTTATTAAACAGTATGAAGCTATGCTCGGCTTTGATGATGTAAAACTTACTTTTACAGAAAATGCACTGCATGCTGTTGCAAAACTTGCAATTAAACGCAAAACTGGAGCAAGGGGACTTCGCTCTATATTAGAAGATGCTATGCTTGATGTTATGTATAAAATACCATCAGAAGCAGGCAGTATAAGAGAATGTATCATTAATGAAGAAGTTATTACTGATAAAGCAGAGCCTATATTAGTTAGAATTGATGATAACAGTAAAGATAATATAAATATTGCAGAACAAAAAAAACTTGATGAAGATTTTTTTGAAATCCCAAAACCTGCTGAAAATGGGCAGGAAACTGCATAAAAATAATTAAGGTTATAAATTTATGAGTCAAAAAGAACGGTTTACAGTTATCCCTTTACGAGATGTTGTAGTATTTCCTCATATGATTACGCCTATTTTTGTAGGCAGACCTCGTTCAGTAAAAGCACTGCATATTGCAAATACAACTGATAAAAGGCTTTTTCTCTCCCTGCAAAAAGATGCAGCAACAGATAACCCTGCACAGGCTGATTTAAATGAAACAGGTGTTGTTGCAAGAGTTCTGCAAAATCTTCCGCTGCCAGATGGCAATGTTAAAGTATTAATAGAAGGCATAAAAAGAGCAAAAATGACAAATCTTAATCTTGATGATGACTGTTTTTTTGCTGATGTAGAGCTGATAGAAGATGAACAGGCAGATAGTAAAGATATGGATACTGCTAGATTTATGCTTGTTAAAAACTTTGAAACTTATGCAGGTCAGACTAAACGAGTTAATCAGGAATTATTTAATAATATAATACAGTCAGAAAATTTAACACGGCTTACTTTTATGATAGCATCTAATTTAAAAGTAAAAGCACAAGATTTTCAAAGTGTATTAGATATTAATAACCCTGTTGAGCGTGCAGAAAAGGTTATGGAGCTTATCCAGACAGAATTAGAGCTTTTAAAAATAGATGACCGCATAAAAAACAGAGTTAAAGCATGCATGAGTCAGTCTCAAAAGGAATATTACTTAAATGAGCAGATGAAAGCTATCCAAAAAGAGATGGGTAAAGAAGATGACTATAAGGCAGATATTGATGAAATAGAGCAGAAGATAAAAGAAATAGATATGCCTGAAATGGTAAAAGACAGGGCAGAAAAAGAGCTGAAAAAACTTCGTTTTATGCCGCCAATGAGTGCTGAAACTACAGTTGTGCGTAACTATCTTGACTGGATTATCAGCCTGCCATGGAATATTAAAACTGAAGATATAATAGATATAAAGCATGCTGAAGAAGTGCTTAATAAAGACCATTACGGTTTGGAAAAACCAAAAGAAAGAATATTAGAGTTTTTATCAGTAAGAAAATATTCTGATAATATGAAAGGCTCTATTATTTGTTTTGTTGGTCCTCCGGGAGTTGGTAAAACATCGCTTGCCCGTTCTATTGCAGATGCAATGGGTAGAAAATTTGTCCGTATGAGTATGGGCGGTGTGAGAGATGAAGCAGAAATCAGAGGTCATAGAAGAACATATATTGGTGCTCTTCCGGGTAAAATTGTGCAGTCTATGAAAAAAGCAGGTAGTATGAACCCTGTATTTTTACTTGATGAAATAGATAAAATAGGCTCAGATTACAGGGGAGACCCAGCCTCAGCACTGCTTGAAGCATTAGACCCTGAGCAGAATAATACATTTACTGACCATTATCTTGAAACAGAGCTGGATTTATCAAAAGTGTTTTTCATTACAACAGCAAACTCACTGGAAACAATACCAGCACCACTTTTAGACAGAATGGAAGTTATCCGCCTTTCAGGATATACTGAGCAGGAAAAACTGCATATTGCCCGCGGCTTTTTAATACCTAAGGAATTAAAAGAGCATAATGTAGAAGAAGGTAAAATCACAGTAACAGATAATGCTGTAATGGAGCTTATAACATACTACACAAAAGAAGCAGGTGTTCGTTCACTTGAAAGAAATATTGCATCACTAATTAGAAAAAGTGTTAAAAAACTTGTAACTGATGAAAGCATAGAGCATATAGAAGTTGATGATAAAATAACAAGGCAGTATTTGGGACCAAGGAAATTTAGAATCGGCGGAGTATATGAAGATGAAGAGATGGGTGTTGCAACAGGGCTTGCATGGACACAGTATGGCGGTGATTTACTGCAAATAGAAGTGGCACTTTTTGAAGGCAGCGGCAAACTTATTGTAACAGGTCATCTTGGTGATGTAATGAAAGAATCTGCAAATATTGCATATTCTGTGGTGAAAAGCACAGCAAGTGATGCAGGAGTGCCGGCATATAAATTTAAAGATTTTGATATACATTTGCATGTGCCAGAAGGTGCCGTGCCAAAAGACGGCCCATCAGCAGGTATAACAATGGCTACAGCTATATTATCAGCAGTATCAGAAAAAAAAGCAAACTGCAAAATAGCTATGACTGGAGAAATCACATTGAGAGGTAAAGTCTTGCAAATAGGCGGCTTAAAAGAAAAAGTGCTTGCAGCACACCGTGCAGGCATAAGAACAGTAATCTGCCCTATTGAAAACGAAAAAGACTTGACGGATATTCCAGAAGATGTTAGAAATGATATGGAATTTAAGCTTGTTTCTACTTTTGATGAAGTAAGAGCACTTGTTCTAAAATAAACTATGAAAGAAGGTGGACCGAGTGGCAGTTAATGCAATCGTCCGAGTTGATGGCGACAATGTTGACCAGGCATTAAAACTTTTAAAAAAGAAAATTGAACGCGAAGGTTTAATCCGTGAGATTAAAAAGCATGCTTACTATGAAAAACCAACAGAAGTAAGACGCAAAAAACTTTTAAAAGCTCGTCGCAAACAACAGAAGTTACAAAGAAAACTTCAAAAAAGCTACAAAAACGCGTAGCACAAAAAAGGCCCTTTATGAGAAGGGTCTTTTTTTGTATCAAAAGTAAATTATTAATCACTGACATATTATAATATAAATAATTATATAATAAATCTATGATATACTATTCATAATAAATAGTTGCGCAGATAATTTAAATAATATAGAATACAAACTAATATTTTAAAATAAAGAGGAAAAACATGCTAAAAAAGATATTGGAAAATAATGAGCATATAAAAAGCAATACAAGAACTTTAAATATTCTAAAAGAGTATTTTCCAGACTGTTTTACAAAAGATGAAGAGTTTGATATAGAAAGATTTAAAAATAAAATAGCAAGTGATGTTAATAAAGTTGACTATGGATACGAACTTAATTTTTTAGGTAAAAACTATGCAAACCTTATTGCATCGCAAGAAACAACAACAGTAATAGAGCCAGATATAAAACATAATCAGAAAAAAGAAAATAAAAACAGTAATAATATTTATATAAGCGGTGATAATTTAGATGCAATAAAACATTTATTAAATTCATACAGTAAAAAAATTAAATGTATTTACATTGACCCGCCATATAACACAAATAATGATGATTTTGTATATAATGATTCATTTAATTTTTCAAAAGAAGAATTAATGAATAAACTTGATATAAGTGAAGAAAAAGCAGAGAAATTAATGTCTTTTTTATCAAGAAAATCATCATCTCACTCTGCATGACTAACTTTTATGTATCCAAGACTTCTACTTTCAAGAGATTTACTAACAGATGATGGTGTAATTTTTATCAGTATAGATGATAACGAACAGGCTAATTTGAAATTACTGTGTGATAGCATATTTGGTGAAGAGAATATGTTATATCAATTAACAGTGGTTAATAGTCTAAATGGTAATGATAACTCTTCAGGTATGATGGAAACTCATGAATATTGTATTTTTTATGCAAAAAATAAAGCATTAATAAAAATGGGAGAATTATCAGAAGATGATGACAACATGAATAAATGGAATGTTGATGATATTGGATATTGGAAAGAAGGAAGGGGATTAAAAGCCACAGGAGAAGAAAGTGCAAAAGAGAATAGAGAAACTATGTTTTTTCCTATATACATAAATGAAAAAAATCTAACAATTTCTATAGATAAAAAAGAAGGTTATACGTATGAATTATATCCTATGACAGATAATAAAGAAATGAGATGGACATGGAGTAAAGAAAACTTTAGAGAAAATTATTACGATGTAATTGTGAAAAAAAATCAGAATGGATATACATTATATAAAAAACAGCGACCATCATTGAAAGAAATTTTATCAGTTAAAGGAAAAACAATATTTTATAAACCACATTATTCAACAGGAACAAGTACACAAGAAATAAAACAAATATTTAATGGAATAAAGTTATTTAATTACACAAAATCAAAATATTTAATTAAGGATTTATTATTATTAGCGAATATAGATAAAAATGATATAGTTTTAGATTTTTTTGGTGGAACTGCTACAACAGCCCATGCAGTTATGTATTTAAATAATATAGATAATGGTTGTTTACAATATATCATAGTTCAGTTGCCAGAAAACATAGATGATAAGAAAAAATTAAAAAGTCAAACCAAGCAAAAACAATTAGATGATATTATAAATTTTTTAGATAGCGAGAGTGTGAAAAGACCACATACTCTTGACCAAATAGGAATAGAAAGAATAATAAGGGTTGCTCGCAATATCACTAATGAGTATATAGATAAGGGTTTTAAGCATTTTACATTAAAAACAATTAATGATGATATGTTAGATAAAATAAAAGAATTTAACATCAATAATAATAATATAAATGTTGAAAATAATATAGAAGAAGAGTTTGGTATAGAAACAATATTAACAACATGGATAAATCAAGATGGATATGGATTAACAGCTAATTATTCTAAAATTAATTTTGGAGAATATGAAGCATATTATGTGCACAATGAAAGTTTGGGTGGTAATCTATATTTAATCAATAAAGATATAGATGAAACTTTTATTGAAAAATTAATAGATAAAATAAAAAATAATGAAAAATTTAATATAAAATTAATTGTGATATTCGGGTATAATTTTACTTATTCAGAAATGCAGATGATTGAAAAAAATATATCACAGTTAAAAAATAGTGGCTTAAATTTAAATATTGCAATAGATAAGAGATATTAAGGGTAAAATATGAATATATTATTAAATAAAAATTTAGAACACCAAATTCAAGCAGTAAATGCAGTAGTAAGTGTTTTTGAGAATGTAGATATTTATGACAATGATAATATATATTCAAATCCAATAATTGAAATGAATAATAAAATACAGGTAAATATACAGAAAATACAAAAAGAAAATGAAATAACTGAAAAGCAATTAGATAAAAAACATGATATATTAATACTAGATGTTAAAATGGAGACAGGAACAGGCAAAACTTATGTATATACAAAAACTATATATGAATTACATAAACGATATAAACTAAATAAATTTATTATCCTTGTTCCATCCCTTGCAATCAAATCTGGCACAAAACAATTTATTGAAGATGAATATGCAAAAGAGTTTTTTAAAACAACATGCAGTTATGGAACAACAATTGACCTTGAAGTATTAAATGCAGTAAAAAAGAATAAAAAGAAAAAAAACAATATGTTTCCTAAAGAAATAAGAAATTTTGTAAGTGTAACTAAATATAATAAGTCAATTAGTGTTTTATTGGTTAATTCTCATCTTTTTTTAAGTGCTTTAATGACAAGAAATGATTATGAAAATAATATTTCTGGATATACTTGCCCACTTGATGCTTTAAAAGATATAAAGACTGTTCTAATTATTGATGAACCACATAGATTTTCTAAAGAAAATAAAACATTTACTAGAGTAATTGAATCCATAAAGCCACAATTAATTATTAGATATGGTGCTACTTTCCCAGATATTAAACAAAATAATAATATAGTAAAAGACTATGAAAATTTATTATATAATTTAAATGCTGCAAAAGCATTTAATAATAATCTTGTAAAAGGAATATCAAAAGAGCATGCACAAATAGATGGCATATCAAATGGAAAAATTAAGATAAATAAGATTGAAAATAATCAAGTTATAATAACCCATATAAACAATAATTTAAACAAACAATGTATTTTATCTTCTAAAGATAGTTTATCAATAGTTGATAATTCTATAAAAAATATTTATATAGAAGGTGTTACAAAAAAAACGGTTGTTTTTTCAAATGGTATAGAGAAAAAAGTAGGTGAAGAAGTTGCTGTTGATATATATATGTCTGATTACCAATCAGCAATGATACAGTTGGCATTAGAAAGACACTTTGAAACAGAATATAAAAATTTTTGTAACTATGAAAATAAAATAAAAACATTAGCATTGTTTTTTATTGATGATATATCATCATATAGAAATACAGATAAAAGTCAGGCATATTTATTAAATAAATTTGAAGAATTGCTTAAAAAAATGCTAAATAATCAAATTGAGCGGTATGGGAAAGAGAATGAAGAATATAAGAAATATTTAGAAGCAAGTTTAAGTAATATTAGTAAGTGCCATGCGGGATATTTTTCTAAAGATAACAGTAGCAGCGAAGAAGAAATTGCAAGTGAAATAGAATTAATATTGAAAGGTAAAAAAGAGTTACTAAAAATAAAAAATGAAAATGGAGAATATAATCTAACAAGATTTTTGTTTTCAAAATGGACACTAAAAGAGGGCTGGGATAACCCTAATGTATTTACAATAGCAAAACTTCGTTCCAGTGGCAGTGAAATAAGTAAATTGCAAGAAGTAGGAAGAGGGTTACGATTACCTGTTGATGAAAAAGGAAATAGAATAGATAACCAAGAGTTTAGATTAAATTATATCATAGATTTTACAGAAAAAGATTTTGCTGAAAAATTGATTAATGAAATCAATGCAGATATACCAGATATTAATATCATTTCAGATGATACACTTGAGAAAATAGCAAAAGAAGAAAATAAAAGTGCAGATGATTTATTTGAAGAATTACTATCAAGCAAGTATATTAATCGTCATGGAGAAATAAAAAATAATAAAAGAGATGAATTATTTGCAAAATATCCAATATTAAATAAAGGACTTAATAAAGGTAAAGTAAGAGATAGAAATAAAGGTGAAAGAATATCAGGAAAAATAAGAGCAGATGAATTTGAACAAATAAAAGATTTATGGAGTATAATAAATCAAAAATGCATTATTTTATATGATAAAGCGGTAGATAATATAATAGATGATGCTGTTTTTAATATATTAAAAGATACTGTTTTTCATGAGCCATATATAGAGGCTATACAGGAAGATATAGATGTAAAAAATAATAATATAAAAAGATTAACTAAAAAAATATCTATCATAAATCAAAAACTTGATTACAATATGTTTTTAAAAAAAATATGTAGTTTATCTAATATTCCTATTCAAGTAATACATAAAGCATTGTGTAAATATGATAAAGAAATTAATAAAATAGATAATAAGTTCTTTAATGAAGTAACAATATCCAATATTGTTTCAAAATTTCATGATTGGGAATGTAAAAAGTTAGAAGGTTATTTTAAATATAAAAAATATGGTAAAATTTCAGAAAATACTGCATTAACAAATAAAAATGGAGAAATAAAAGAAGAAATTCTACAAAGTATGTTGGGAAAATACATATTAACACAAGATGCACCAGAGAAATATTTATATGACACTGTAATTTATGATTCAGAACTGGAAAAAGAGAATATATTAACTGGAGATGATAAGATAGTTGTATATGGGAAAATACCAAAAAACAGTATATCTATACCTATATTTATTGGTGGCTCGTATAGTCCAGATTTTTTATATATAGTAAAACATTCTAGTGGTAAATATACAATAAATCTTATTATTGAAACAAAAGATGTGAAATATGAGTCAGAATTAAGAGATATAGAAAAAATGAAAATAAGGAGTGCTGATAAATTTTTTAAAGAATTAGCCCAAAATAATATAAAAATACACTTTACAAAACAAATGAAAGAAGAAAAAATTTATAATATTATAGAAGAAATGACACAAAGAAATTAATTAAAAAGTTTAAAAATAATCAAAATAAAATGTTAAACTTTTATACTATTTTATACATATCATAACACATAAATAGGTTTACAATAATGGATTATTTATCATCATTAAATGAGGAGCAGCAAAGGGCAGTTACATTCAGTGGCAAGCATGCACTTGTGATAGCAGGTGCTGGCACTGGTAAAACAAGGACTATTATTCACAGGGCAGTTCATCTGCTTTCGCAGGGTGTAAGACCTGATAAAATACTTATCCTTTCATTTACAAGAAAATCTGCCAATGAAATTGTAGAAAGAATAAAGCAGCTTCAAGATACAGGCTCTGTGCTAAATTTATCTGGGCAGACATTTCATTCATGGTGTTCTCATATTATAAAAAATAATCCGCAGGTATTTGAGCAGCATGATTATACTTTGCTTGACAGTGAAGATGTTGACAGCCTTTTTAAACTGCTTTTTACACAAAAATACAAAAATAATAAAACAATAGACCAGAAACTTTATTCTAAAATACAGTTAGTTTATTCATATATGATAAATACTAGAAAACCACTTATAGAAGCAGTGAAAATACAGGAATGCAGAAATATGAGTGAAGATGAAGCATCAGAATATATTAAGCATAATGAGCCTGTCTTTAAAGAAATAATGCGTGATTACATTGCATATAAAAAGAAAAATAAATTATTTGATTATGATGACTTATTATATATTACTGCAAATGGATTACAGCAGAATAAAGAAGCAGGAAAGTTTATATCATTAAAATATGAGCATATATTAGTAGATGAATTTCAAGATACTAACCCGTTACAGTATCAGCTTTTAGAAGCATTTTATGATAACTGCCATTTATTTTGTGTAGGAGATGATGCTCAGTCAATATATGCTTTTCGTGGTGCAGATTTTAAAGCAATGCATAATTTTACTGATATTGTTCCAGACTCTGCAAAACTATATCTTAACACTAACTACCGCTCTACACAGGAAATACTAGATATTTCAAACTGGCTTTTACAGCAGTCGCCAATTAAATATGGTAAACACTTAAAAGCATACAGGGGCAGCGGCATAAAACCAGTCATAGAGTATGTGTATGATGAATATTCAGAAGCAAATTCTGTTACTGATAAAATACTGCTTTATTTTATGGATAAAAAAATAGACTATTCAGGTCATATAGTATTAAGCAGAACACTTTTCGGGCTCAGGCAGGTAGAAGGTGCATGTGTTATGAAAAAGATACCATATAAAATATATGGTGGCAGCAGCTTAATGAAATCCCGCCATATAAGAGATGTGGTAGCTGCTATGAGAATTATTGCAAACTATAAAGACTCACTTGCATGGCACAGATATTTACAACTTTGGAATAAAATAGGCCCTGCAACTGCTGCAAGCCTTTCAGAGCTTATGATTAATGGGGAAAGTTTAGAAGAGTCATTAGAGATTTTAAAAACAAAAAAACTAGACAAAAGAATATGGGAAGTTTTAGAAGCTGCTTTTCCATATACAAGCTCACCAAGTGAGATGATAAATATTATAATTACTCTTATGGATTTAAGATTTGCAGAAATTTATAAGGAAGAATGGCTTAACTGGCGAAAGCAGGATTTTGCAGTTTTAGAAGAGATTGCATCAAGCACAACTTCTGTAACTGAATTTATCACAGAATATATTTTAGACCCAGCATTAGAATCATCATTTTTAGATGCAGATAAGCCAAAGGAATGCGTAAAACTTTCTACAATACATTCAGCAAAAGGGTTAGAAGCTGATGTGTGTCATTTATTAAATGTTACTCCGTATTCATATCCATCAAAAAGGGCAGTAAAAGACGGGGAAAACAGCATAGAAGAGGAAAGGCGGTGCCTTTATGTTGCTTTAACAAGAGCAAAAAATGAACTTATACTATACGGCAGATATTTTACTAATATCGGCTCAGGTATGGCAGATTTTGCAGGGCAGTCACATTACTTTTTTAATGAACTGCCAGAAGAATTATATGAGCTTAACGGTAGCATATCACAAAAAGACATGGAAAACGCAGTATATAAGGGCAGCAAAATATCAGTAGATATTGATTTATTTTAACAACTAGGCTATGATATAAAAACATATTCAGGTGATATATGCATGAAACAGGTATTGCACAAAGTATATTAGACATTGCATTAAAAACAGCAGAAGAAAATGGTGCAAAAAAGATAAATAATGTGGGTGTCCGCATAGGAAAAATGAGTGCTGTAGATGAAGCATCTCTTAGGTTTGCTTTTGATGCTTTAAAGGCAGGCACAATAGCAGAAAATTCAGAGTTTGAATATATGGAAGTGGCTTTAACCGGCAGATGCGAAGAATGCGGCAATGAATCAGAGCTTGATGGATATTTTGTGCTTTGTCCAAAATGCAGCTCTGGCAGAGTAAAAATATTAACAGGCAGTGAATTAGAAGTAGCTTATATTGATGTTGATTAATAAGGGGCAAAAATATGGAAAAAATAGAAATAAATAAGAAAGTCCTTTCAAAAAATGATATGGACGCTGCAGAGCTTCGCAGCAGATTTAAAAAGAACGGCACATTTACTGTAAATATAATGTCATCTCCTGGCAGCGGCAAAACAAGCCTTTTAGAAAAAATATTAGGTGTGTTATCTGCTAAATATAATGTGGCAGTGATAGAAGGTGATTTACAGACAGAAAATGATAAAGAGCGTGTAGAAAAAGTAGGTGTAAAAGCTGTGCAGATACAAACAGGCGGAGCATGCCATTTGGAAGCTGCAGAGATAGAAAGAAAACTGCCGCTTATTGATGGGGATAATTTAGATTTACTTATCATTGAAAATGTTGGCAATTTAGTTTGTCCATCAGAATATGACTTAGGGCAGGACGCAAATATTATACTGCTTTCTGTTACAGAGGGGGATGATAAACCGCTTAAATATCCTTCAATGTTTTTTGCTGGTGATATTTTTATTATTAATAAAGTAGATTTAGCCCCTTATGTAGATTTTAATATAGAAAAAGCTGTATCAAATGCTAAAAAAATAAAAAGCACACTAGAAGATTTTATTATATCATGCAAAACAGGTGTCGGGCTTGAAAAAGTAATAGACTGGTTTGAGCGTGGTATTCTGGCAAAAAAACAATGCTCATAGCAGGTATAGATGAAGTTGGAAGAGGCTGCCTTGCAGGGCCTGTTGTAACATGTGCAGCAGTCTTTGAAAGTGGATTTTATGACATCCGTATAAAAGATTCTAAAAAACTTTCTAAAAAAAAGCGGGAAGAGCTTTATCCTTTTATATTAGAACATGCTGTCTCTTACGGGATAGGGATAGTATGCCCAATCATAATAGATAAGATAAATATACTAAATGCAGTAAAACAGGCAATGCATTTAAGTTTATCCCGCCTTACCTGTGATTATGATAAATTGATTATTGATGCAGTAGCACTTAACCATATTGATAAAGAATATATCCATCCAAACAAGGCAGATGATACATATATACAGGTATCAGCAGCGTCAATTATAGCAAAAGTATATAGAGATAACTTAATGGCAGAGCTTGCAAAAGTGTATAAAGGTTACTTGTGGGAAAAAAATGCAGGCTATGGCACAAAAGAGCATATTAAAGCTTTAAAAGAGCTGGGTATAACACCAGTGCACAGGAAATCATTTATAAAAAATTTATATCAAGGTTAGTAATGGATAAAATATTGTCAGGAAAAGATGGAGAAGAAAAAGCCTGTAATTACCTAAAATCTAAAAAATATAAAATATTAGAAAAAAATTACAGGTGCTTATACGGCGAAATAGATATTATTGCAAAATATAATAATACACTTGTTATTATAGAAGTAAAATACAGGAAATCTGCAAAATTTGGCAAAGGGTATGAAGCCGTAAATTATACAAAACAGCAGAAAATAATAAAAACTCTCCAATACTATATAAATGAAAAAAATGTAAAAATGCCAGTCAGGTTTGATGTAATATCAATAGATGATAATGAGATAACCCATATTGAAAATGCTTTTGGTGTATAGTAATGAAAATGTTTGCAAAAACAGCAGCTTTATTGACTATTTTAATATTAATACTGGTAACTGCAGGGTATATTATGGAGCAGAAAAAAGAATATAAAATTGATGAAAACTTAAAAGGAAAGGTTAATTTAATAGTAGTTGAAAAAAGTAAAAGGCAGTTGGCTTTATATCATAATAATGAGCTTTTAAAAACATATAAAATATCACTTGGCAAAAATCCAGCGGGACATAAGCAGTTTGAAGGGGACAGCAAAACTCCAGAAGGGATATATCATATTGATAGTAAAAACCCAAAAAGTAAATATTTTTTAAACCTTGGTATAAGCTATCCTAATGAAAAAGATAAAGAAAATGCAGCCCGTCATAATAAAAGTGCAGGTGGTGATATAAAAATACACGGACTTCCAAATGGGTTTAGTATGGCAGAGCCTTTATTTGATATATATGGGGACTGGACAGAAGGCTGTATTGCAGTATCAAATAACGATATGGCAGAACTGTATGAAATAATAGATATTGACACAAAAATAGAAATAAAGCCGTAAAAGGAAAATATTATGGATAAACTGCTTAATAAAATTGATATTTTAAAAAAAGAGCTTGCAGAATTAAAAGAGCAGAAAAAAAGTATTAAAAATATAGATGAAGATTTTCAAATTAAGTATATATATAATTCTAATGCAATAGAAGGCAATACTCTCACACTTAAAGAAACAAAAGTTGTGCTTGAAGGTATTACTATTGGCGGTAAAACTTTAAGGGAGCATTTTGAAGTGATTAACCATGCAGAAGCTGTTTTATATATAGAAAATATGGTAAAAAATAAGGAAGCATTAAGCGAATATACAATCAAATCCATTAATAATTTAATCCTTAAAAATATAGATAATGATAATGCAGGAAGATATAGAACCCAAAATGTAATCATAAGCGGTGCAGAATATATTCCACCAAACCATATATTAGTGAAAGAAAAAATGGAAGAGTTTATTAGCTGGTATCAAAAATGTGAAAATATGCATCCTGTATTAAATACTGCGAAAGTCCATGTTGATTTTGTGGGAATACATCCTTTTATAGATGGCAATGGACGAGTATCAAGGCTTATAATGAATTTAGAGCTTTTAAAAAGCGGATATCAGGCAGTAAATATTAGAAACGATAAAAAACTGGGATATTATGAAGCATTAGATACTGCTCACTGTAAAAGTGATTACAGCTTATTTTATAAACTAACAGCAGAATATGAGCTTGCAAGACTTAAGGAAATAGTTAAAGTATATAAAACTGCATAATATATGTGCTATTTTAAACTTTCTAAACATCTGTTTACTGCTATTCTAATATCATCTGCTTCTGTAGAGCCTATACCTTCAGCAGAACATTGAAAAATAAGTTGATGAGTTTTTGCATCAAGTAATTGTATTGTTGCTTCAAGAGTATATGCAATCCCACCTGCTATATCTCGCTTTCCACTTTGACCGTAATTTATTATAATAGTATTTTCTGGGCTGCGAATTTCATTTACAACAATAAAATTTTTTTTCATAAAAAAACCAATAATAATATCGCTTGGGTTTGTCTGCTGTGTATATGATGAACCATAAGTATATCTGCTGTAACTGGTATTAACATATCCACTGGTGGAAGTTATTGTATTTGTCGGAAGAACATATGCATATTTATATTTTGTATAATCAGCATTTTTAATAATTTCCACTGGCTTTAATGCACAACCAGCAGATAAAAAATTAATTATTAAAATCAATGGTAACAAGTAAGCAGGAATTTTATACATTTTTATACCCCATATTATATTAACTTTTCTGGCACTATTTTTAATACAAAAGCCATAATCCGCATTAAAAGTGATGTATCTGGGATATGGCTTTTTGTGATTTCTTTGCCATTTCTGTATGTTTTCCAGTATGTTTTGCCATCTTTTGTATAAAGATGCCATGAAATATATTCTGACATATCTTTTTCCATAGCTTCTTTTAACAGTTTTGCAAAATCTTCATTAAAAAATGCTGTGATTACTTCTGTATTATAAATAGCAGACCTGCCGTCTAAATTAAAACTGCCTATCCAGCTTATTTTATCATCTACAACTATTGTTTTGCTGTGCAGTGATGCTCCAGAATTTCTTCTATTATATATTTTATACCCTTCATTACGAAATTCATATACATTTATGCCATTTGCGACTAAATCATCTCTGTATCTGTCCCAGCCTGAATATACAACTTTTGCATCAGTTGATGAAAGAGAATTTGTCAGTATATTTATATTAACTCCCCTTTTTTCAGCATTTATTAAATCATTTGTTCCTTTTTTACCTGGAACAAGATATGCAGAAGAGATATATATAGATTTTTTTGCTTCCAATAGTAACCCGTCAACAGCATCAATAATAGGGCTTGTAAAATTGCCGCCTTCTGCTTTTGCAGGGCTGTCTGCTATTAATTTAGAGCTGCCCCAGTAAACAGGGAATTTTTTCTCATTAAAGCTTTTGATAAATAATTCTAATGCTTTATCAAGTATTTCTTGTTCCTGTTGATAGTAGATAGATTTTTCAGTAATTTCTTTATCTAGAATATGCAGCTCATCGGGGTTATTATGGTTAGGGAAAACATCTACTGGTATAGATTTGTGGTAGGTCCAGTATTCATTAAAAGAAGCAAGAGCATCTTGAGCAAGTTTTCCAATAAAAAGCACATCTGTATCTGAAAAATTTAATCTTGAGCTGTCATCAAAATAGTTGCTGGCTATATTTCTACCGCCTATTATTACAGCAGAGCTGTCAACAATGAAAAGTTTATTATGCATCCTGTAATTAAGCCTGCTGATGTTAAAAAGAAACTGCGGATATTTTAATATTTTTGAGCGGTATTTATATGGGTTAAAAACTTTTACCTGTATATTTGGATGATAATTTAATGTCATAATATCGCTTGTATCTGATGAAAGTCCATTATCATCTACTAAAATGCGGACTTTTACGCCCCTGTCTGCTGCTAATTTCATTTCATGCATTAATATTCTTGAAGTAACATCATTCTCGTATATATATGTTTGCAGTTCTATAGAATGGCATGCCATTCTAACTAATGCTATCCTGTGTAAAAATGAAACTTTGCCGCTTTTAATAAGCATTGCACCACTTTTTGATGGATTATTTTGCAGTTCATCTGCATAAACTAGGCTTACAGGTGTTTTTAATATATCATAAGGTTGAATAAGTATTTTTGAAGATATGTGTGTCTTATAATCTTTTGGCAGATTTTTTGTAGAGTATATAACAGTTGCACTGCTGGCAACAATAATAATACCAAAAAGAATAAAAAAGCTATAAGCATATATTTTCTCCCTGGGTGCTGGCTTAACCTTTTTCTAATAAATAATACTGCAAAAACAACACCTGCAATTATAAGTAAATCTATAATAAATGTAATAATTTCTACCATAAACATTACCTGCTGATATAATATATAAAGCTAACATATAATATTTATACACACAATAAAATAATTATAAAGTATTTTAGATTTAGACAAATCACTAGAAAATATCTATTTAAAAGCAGTGTGAATTTACCCAAAAAAATTATACTACAGTCATTTTGAGCCTGATTTTTTAAAGGCGAAAAATCTAAATTAAATATATTAGTTTGTAATATATTCAACTTATATTTTCTTTTAGATACTTCGCCTTTCAGGCTCAGGACGAGCCGCCTTTAGTAAGCGATAGGCGAACTTGTTTCGGCAGAGCGTGATTTAAAAAATTCATGGGGGAGCGTATTGTGCGATGCAAGGACTTTCCAAGCGAGCAGCGGTGGAATCAAAAGTCCGCAGCTGAACAATATTTTTTAATAAAATATAAATAAGAATAAAAACTAACCAGACAGACTGATAAATATAAATATATGGGCGAGGTCAATGCACACAGAAATACTTGCTGTCTGGTTAGTTAAGAGTATGTTGTGGTATAAAAAGGATATTAAATAGAATTGTATCTCACAGGCTTCCCTCCGAAGAATAAATTGAGTAAGCATATCCTGACTTGCTTTCAACCTCTACCCGCCTTCCCGAATATCAGTGGCATAATGGGCTTTGTCCAGCATACAGTTGCGGGGGCAGTGCAGGTATCTCACCTGCTTCCGCTTATCTCTAATTATTTTTTAGCAGAAAAATATTTTTTGTTCAAGCAGAATTTTTTTTACAGCTATTAAACTATTGATATATTAATATAAAAAAATTTAAATTGTATTTACTATTATAAAATACAGGCATATAAAATAAAAATATTGCTTTTTAACTACAGTGTGATAGATTAAAAAGATTACTAAAAAGGTTAAGTTATGCGAAATTTGTTTATTATTTTTTTACTTCTTCTACCAATATTTTCTTATGCAGAAACTAAGACTATCACAAAAACAGCAAAAGCAGTAGTTCCTGAAAACCAGTCAGTTGAACAGGTTAAGCAGTATACAAGCGAGCGTTTATTTAGAGAAGCAGCAGAAGAAGCAGGGGTTGCAGTATCCAGCAGCATAGTATTAGTTGACGGCAAAGTATCTAAAGATGAAATCAAAATGCAGACAAGTGCTATTGCTCAAAAAGATGTCAGCATATTAAAACAGGAAATAGAAAATGGTCAGACATATATAACTGTGCAGGTGAAAGCAACTGTTGATGCTGGAGAGCTTGATGCATTTTTAAGACAGCTTATGCAGAATGAAGCATTAAAGCAGGAATTAGAAAAGGAAAGAAAGGAAAAACTTGCTCTTGAAAAGAAACTGAAAAATGCATCTAAAGAAGAATATGATAAAACATTAAGTGTGCAGGCAGAAAATATTACAAAAGCCCAAGCTGCAAGGCAGAAACAGCTTGAAAAAGAAATATCAAATGCTAAACAGCAGTTAATGGAAGCTCAACGCAGACAGAATGCAGAAGAGCTTCAGGCAGCTAAAGAATTAGAGCAGATACAAAAGGAATATATGGCTCAAGATGCAAAATTGCAGACAAGAATTGCTGCAGAAAAAGATGCACAGGCAAAGGCAGAAATGGAACATCAGGCACTTTTGGCAGAACTTGCAAAAAATGCACTTGTTAATGATAAAACAATGGATATAGCAGTAAATGATACTGTTGAAATCATTGCAATGGATGCAGCTCAAGTGTGCACAAATTTCAGCAGCCTTGTTAATGAATATAAAGCAGCAATGAATGCAAACAGCAGGAAGTTGGAAATATATCATAAATCTCAGCTTGATATACTTGAAAAACAGAAATTTACAGAAGAAATGCCTAAAAAAGGGGAGTGGGATAATACTGCTGCTTATAATGAGAAAAAAGCTGCATATAATAAAAGAAAAGAAGATTTTGAAAACAAGAAAAAGCAGGATATTGCAGACTTAAAAGCAGAATATGCAGAAAGAAAAGCAAATAGTGAAAAAGATACAAAAACATCTCTTTTAAAAGCATTAAAACCGCTTTATGAAAGACTGAAAAAATATAATACAGGAATGTATGTTGCAAGCGATACATCAAAAGCAGTAATAGATTTTGGAGAGCGAGATTTAGATAATATTGAGCTTCCTATTATAGTAAAATATAAAATGAAAAAATATAATTTCAAATATAAGTTTGCATCATTGCAGGAATTTAGAGCAATGTATGATACAAGGGCAAGTTTTAAAGCAGTGCCTGTATATGCACTTGAACCAAACAGCACAAAAGGAGCTAAGCCATATTTAACTGGATTTAGAGTGGTGCATCTTGGAAATAATAAAGAGCAGTTTTTTTCAATCAATGCAGATTATGAGATTTTTCCAGAGATTTTGCAGTATGAGCAAATGGCACAGGAACTTAGCCCTAAACCAAAGCAGCAGGAACCTGAAAAAATAGAAATGTCAGTAAGTAGTGATTACAGCTCAAATTCTTATAAAAAGCATACTTCTGATACTATCAAAACAGTAAACAGTTATAAAACAAATTACTGGCTGTATGGCATACAAGGTGCAGGCGGATTTAATCTTGATATAATGAATATAGAATTTTCTATACAGTCTCACTGGCGGTTTAACAAATGGTTTGGTATATATACAAACGGCAGTGTTCTAGTTGGTATTAACGGATTAAAATCATCTTTTAGCAGTGACGATGACTATGACGATTATGATGACTATTATGATTACTACTACCGTTCATACGAAAAAAGTATCAGCACAATTGATACAGGTATAGCTCTTGGTTTAGGGCTTGATTTTTATTTAACAAATAATATACTGCTTTTTGGTGAGATAAATGCTGCATATTTCATTGAAGATAATGGCAAAAACAGTTTTGGTGGTATATTTCGTGGCGGACTTGCTTTGCAAAATAAAGATATGAAACATACAGGTATGAGACTGAATATATTTATAGAAGGTATAGTTACTGATACAATAAGCGGTTCATCACCATATTTTGGTGCAGGTATATATTTTTAATAAAGTTTTTGGTTTAATAAAAGATTAGTTTGCAGAATACTGGTTAAAGTTTGAAATGAGATTTTCATCAATTGGAGCAAGTAGTACCCGTTCAATATACGGGTACTTACCTTTAAGATTTGAATATATTTCCTTTAAATCATCGCTGTTTAGTATATCCTGCAACTGTGATTTATAAACAGAAGCAAAAGTATTGTGGCTTAAATCTTCTGCAATAAATCTTTGGCATACTTCATTACATGCCTGCAGCACTTTTTCTGCCGCCTGTTTTCTGGCTCGTTCATGTTTGCCTATGCTGCCTTCTTCAGGTGTAACACTTGCAATATCATTATAGTCTTTAATAGCAGTGTTTAAAAGCACCTGCATATCATTATTAATAGAAACTTCCTGCAGTTTTTTAAACTGTTCCCGTAATATATGATGGTCGTGTTTAAGCTGAGCAAATCTGTTGTTAGTTTCATTTATCTGCTGTTTTAACCGCATAATCTCATCTAAATGATTATCTCCAGTTTCACTGGATTTTTTAACGGTATACAGAGCAAATGCACTAACCAGTGCTGCAACAAATGCAAGAAAAATTGATATAAATGCTGCCATATCTGCCTCCCGATTAATAAAACATTTTTATCCTTATCAGTCCAGAAGCAAATATAGTGCCAAAAAATGGATAGAGATAAAACAATATATTATAAAAATGGTTAGCCATCTTATTCAGCTAATATCTATTAAAATTTTCCTTATTATTTTTTAATAACTCTTTTAACTTATAAAATCATCTGATTTAATTAATAATATGTTTATATAAATTTAGGCTGATGAGATTATAAATAATAGTCTGTATTGATTATAATATTTAATATGTTATAATGCTTTGGTGCAGGACTATATATACGCATTAGTTCTGTATTGACCACAATATTTAATATGTTATAATAAGCTGACTTTATCCGCAAGTTAATCACAGGTTCTGTATTGACCACAATATTTAATATGTTATAATTGGCATAGTAAATTTACAAAGAACAGGATAGTTCTGTATTGACCACAATATTTAATATGTTATAATGCGATTCACCTAATTCAGAACAAAGACGAAGTTCTGTATTGACCACAATATTTAATATGTTATAATTCTTTAGTCTTGATAAATGCAGTTTCAGCTGTTCTGTATTGACCACAATATTTAATATGTTATAATGAAATGGTAATGCAGATGTGAAGTAGTCCTGTTCTGTATTGACCACAATATTTAATATGTTATAATAATAATACTTATTTGGTCTTGAAGAGATAAGTTCTGTATTGACCACAATATTTAATATGTTATAATATCTATAAGTCTTGCTTCTTGAAATTGCTTGTTCTGTATTGACCACAATATTTAATATGTTATAATTAAACTATTAAGACTAATGGTATTGGATATGTTCTGTATTGACCACAATATTTAATATGTTATAATTGGCTCCGTGTATGGCAAGCCATTTTACGGTTCTGTATTGACCACAATATTTAATATGTTATAATAAGTCAAAAATAAACCCCTTTATCATAAGGGGTTTATTACATTATTTTAAGAAAATAATTTTTTAATTTTGTTTATAGATTTGCACTTTCTGGTAAAAAATGCTCAATATCTGGCTGGAATAAAATATATTGGTTTGGATTATTTCTTTGCACCTTATTTCTGCCACGAATAGTTACAATATTTTCATACTGCTTATCTGTAATAGGAAGAATATCTACTTTTCCATCTTCAGGCACATTTTTTTCTATTAACTTTACAAGCCTTTCCACATGCTCTTTACTTGGACATGGTCGCATATATACTGAAAACTGCACCATTTCAAAACTATTATCCATTAAAAAATTTCTGAATTTTGTTGCTTTTTTACGCTCTTTTTCAGTAATAACTGGCAAATCAAATAAAACCATTATCCACATAAGCCTATACCCACTTAAATAAGTCATATAAATAACCTGTTAATTTGTTTCACATAAATCGCTTATTTTAAGTATCGGTAAATCTAAATTTTTCTTTAATGTTTCTAATGAATATGCATAAGTATATGCTAATGACTGCATTCTGTTTATTACAGGACTTCTGCCACGGGGTCCGTCTAAATCTAAATATAAAATATTTACAAGATTTTCTTTTACATCAGGGGTTAGTTCATACTTTTCTTTTTCACTGAATTTATATACAAAATAATCTACTATTGGTCTAAATGGCTCCATTAAGTCATCTGCTAGACGCATAGAATTATATTTATTTTTATGAAATATGCCAATTGCAGGGTGAAGTCCTGCCCCCATGATAGACCTTGCTGTGCCAGAGCGTAAAATGGTATAGCCATAATTTAGCAAAGTATTAATTCCTTCTGCATTTTTATCTCTTATAAAATTATCACCAAATAATTTATTCCAGTATATTTTTGCTGCCTGTGCTTCTATATTTTCTCTATCACCAGTAGTTACTTTTTTAACAAGTGCTTTTAATGCTCTATCATCTTTTTCTAAACTGTTTAAACATATAGACTGATTATAAATTTTAATTTGTATAATATCCTGCCATATCTTTTCATAAAAACTTTTGCGGGTATTTATTTGATTATCTATTTTTGCAGACATTAAAGAGTGAGTTTCCACTGGCCATAAAAAAGCAGCAGGAGAATGATTTACTCCGCATATAATAAAGGGAATATTTAACTCTGCTAACTTAACAAGCAGACTGCTGCTGTATGTTATACTGTATGAATTGCTAATTATGCCGCCAATATCATATAATGGTATTTCATAGTTTTTACTATCTTTTATACTTACTTTTAAAAAACCTCTATGCAGGCTTAAATGAGCCTGCATATCTGTTATTTCTATAATCCGCTGATTCACTTTCTATTTTTCCAAAAATTAACATCTGCTGTTTTCTTTTTAGTGACAATGCCCGTTACACTTATATTAAACTGTTTAGCATTTAAAGAGTTTTTATTATTACTATCAAACAATATATTTAAGCCTTTTTTAAATATACCTTCAGCTTTATTAATTGCAAGTAATTTAAGATTTTGGTCTGCAATACTAATACCTTTAATTGTATAATAATTATATTTTCTATTCTCTATAAATCCTATTACATCGCCTTTAAATAACCGCATAAGTAATTTTCCATTAGGATATTTTTTCATCCATTCTGGCATAAATCCTTTTTGTGCTGCATCAAATAACTGTATAACTTCTGATTTTCTTACACCATCTACTTCATATATCTCTACACAAATATTATTACCACCTGCAAAGGCTTTATAGTCCCTGCCTGATTTATCTTTTATTTTAATTACAGGGTTTTCTTTTGCCAGCTTTCTAATGCTTTTTATTTTTCTTGTTTCTACTATCTTAGCAAATAATTCTTTATCACTACATGCAATTTCCTTTAATTCATTATCCCTTATGGTTTCAAAATGTTTTTGCTCTTTAAATTTATCTACTGTCCATCTTGTAACAACATTATATTTGTCATCATTTTCAACTATCCCGTAAGCAGTATCTTCATGTAATTTACCAGATATACTTCTATCTGCTTTATGGGAAGTTTTTATATTATCAATAGCAAGCTCCAGACTTTTTCTATAATTTGGAAAAGGCTCTGGCATTTTTTCAAGTAATTTATTTCTATATGATGATACATTTCTATTATCTAAATCTTCCTGTAATGAAGCTGCATAAGATATTTTCTGCAGTAAAGAACGGCTTGTTACTGCCACAACAAATGCATCTACTGCATGGTGCCTGTGGTCATTTCTGTTTTTATTTTTATCATTAGAAATTAATGTGTTTAAGCCTAAATAGTTGCGAATAAGTGCAGTCAACTGACCCGGTATAGTCCAAATAGAGCTGTGATGTGCTTTTTCATATAATGACTGTAAATAGATAAGTGCCCGTGTAGATAAATACTGAGTATCTGAAAGCTGCCTTGCAATAAAATCTTTACCATCTCTATTATATATATCCATTGCATCTTTTGTAAATCTTTTAAATTTATTGTCATTATTAAGCAGCTTTGCCCTTGCAATTATGTCGTCATAATTATATCCGTCTTTACTGTCTTTAAATGCTTCATAAGGTGTTTTATTGCCTTTATAATAATTTGCTTGTTTCATTGAAAGAGTTTTATTATTAAAACTATCATCTAATGTTTTAGAATATGGCACAATATGCTCAATCTGCACTTCGTCGCTGAATAATTTTGCTATATTTATTTGCTCTCCAGTATATATACATTTCCTTTCTAATGGGTCTTTCCCTAATTCCCGCCATAATTTAACTTTATCTCTGTTTAATTTATTTTTTACAATATGTGTGTTATATTTTTCTGAATACTCCTGCAGTGTTTTATCAACTTCTTCATTAAGTTTTCTATTTTCTGCTATTTTTTTATTAATAACATCTTTTGCCTTTCTACTGTTTTTTAAATCTCTGGCAAGCTCTATAACTATCTGCTCTGGTTTGCCATATAACTTGATTAATTCATTAACTAACTTTCTTAATTGATTTAAAGCTGCATGCACTGTTGGGTTTGCAATTTTACCATATCTTTCTTCATCATTTTTAGGATTTTCAATTTGTGGGTCTACTACACTGTCTGGAAGCACTTTACCATAATATTCCAGATATTCAGATGCATCTTGTTTATTTTCCTTTTCATAGCCTGCTTCTTCTCTAGCATCGTGTAAATTTAAATTATCTTTATCCATTATGCTGTTTAAGTTTGTAACTGCTGTTTTTCCATACCTGATATATCCACTGTCAAGTCTATAAATGGCTTTATTTAATAAGCCATTTATCTGGCTTTCATTTAAGTTAAATTTTTCAGAATATAATTTACTTAATTCATCATTATCTTTATCAGAATATAATTCTTCTATTATGTCATACTGAACTTCTGGCGATAAACTATACCAGCTGTCACCTATAATCTCTTTATCTGACATTAAAGCATTTGTTTTATTACCTTGTAATTTTTTATATAATGTTTCATGTGAGAACATACCATATTTAACATTTTCATAATATTTCTTTAACAATTTCCGTATATTTTCATAAGATACTTCTTTTTTCTTTCGCAATTCTCTTTTAATAATGTCTTTTTCATCATTGCTTAATGGTCTAAATTCTAACTGATTATCATCAAATACTCGTAAATCCTGCACTTTTTGCAGCAAAATAAAATCTTGTGCCAATACATGTGCTTTTTTCAGTTTAGTATCTTCACCAGTTAAACTGCATTTCCCTATTATTTGCTTTTTTAATGGTCGCTGATAAAAAATTATATTAAATATCTCATTAATAATATCATCAGTTAATTCTTTATGATGTTTTTTCTGTTCATTCATTATAAGATTATATTCTTCTTCTATTAAAGCCCTGTCTAAATATATCTCATATCCATTACTTCCGTCTATTCTTCCAAGGCGGGCTCTGACTGGTTTACCATTCTGCATTAGAGAATATAAATACTCACCAGCTGTTTTTTTATTAGTTTCCTGCATTTTATTTTTTAATCTTTCTATAGCTGGCTTAATTTTACCACTGCTGTCTTCTTTATCTACTTTCCTGTTGCTTTTAAATCCTCTGCGTTTTGAAAGGTGCATTAATAATCTTCCAAGCTCAAATAATTCTAATCTTTCATTTACTGCCCTGCTTCTTAGTTCATAAGGGTTTAAAACTGCTAATGCTTTTCTCTCAATTTCATTTGATGGCAATAGGAAATATTTTACTAATGTATTTAACAGATGATTTCTGCGGGATATTTTTCTATCAAGATTTCTTCTAATACTGCGGGCATTTCTGCGGACAACTGCCAAAGGCTCTTTTGTTTTTTCATTTCTTCCATCATGGAATATTCTAACACCTGATTTAATAACTGCAGCTGGTTCGTTATCCTTATTTAACCTAAGCATACACCAGCCTATAGAGTTTGTTCCTAAATCAAGACCTAAACGGTATTTAAATTTCTTTTCCGCCATAATTCGCTCCATATTATTTATATGATTTATGTTACTTGATATTTTTTAAATAAGCAATATGAATTATCTTGACAAGAATATTAAAATAAAATATATTTAGCATATAACATATTAAATATTGTGGTGAATACAGTAATAAGTGAGTATTCACTCACACCAAATTTAGCCTTTCTATATGGAAGGCTTTTTTATTTCTTTATAATCAATTTTATAAGAAGATAAATATAATACAAATTAATAAGAATAAATTATACAATGATATGTGAAAAGATGAAAATATAAATTTATATGCTATTCATCTATATGATATTCTTCATTATCGCTAAGGTTTCCTGCTTCTCTTTCTAAAGCTGCAAGTTTACGATAATCTGTTGTGTCATGCTTAACATGTTCTAAAAGCTGCAGGCAAATCCATGCGTCTGTTGCTGCATATTCAAGCTGCCTAGGGCTGAGTTTACTTAAAGCCCAGTTAGTTTTTTGTGAGCTTTTAACAAGTTTTCTGCCTAAATATCTTGCAGTTAAGGCTCTTGCTCCAGACTGCACAAGCCCTTTCTTTTTCGCTGCACTAGAAAGGTCATAAAAACCGCCCTGCTTAAATTTGCAAAGCTCGTTTAAGCGTCTTATATCATCCTGCACTCCAACGCCAACTTTTATTATATTTTCATCTGATAAAAGCTCTACAAGCCTGCCTGAAAAATGCACATATTTTAACTGAAAAATAAATGCTTCTTCATTAGTTGCAAGCTGAATAATTGAAACAGGAAATTTTTGCCCCTTAAAAAATGCTGGACGAGATTCCGTATCAAACCCTATATATTTTGCTGCAAAAAGTTTGTCTAATGCTGCCTCTGCTTTTGATAAATTATCTACTACTGCAATAGAGCCTTTAAAAGATATAGGCTCCATTGTATTGATATCTTCTACAGAGATTTTTAAATCTTTAATAGGAAGATGATTAATGTCTACTATGGTAGCACCTGTATATATATTATTTATGTTTTTTAAAATACTCTGCTAATGAAATAATATTTTCTTTTGGTGTTTCCTTAGGCACAGCCTGCAGATTTTCATTTTTAATAGCTTCATAGACTTCTTTTCTATGAACTACTATATTTTTAGGTGCTTCTATACCCAGCTTGACAGCTTTGCCAGTAATCTCCACTACCCTGACTTCAATGTCATCGCCTATCATGATGCTTTCATTGCTTTTTCTAGAGAGAACTAACATATCACTCACTCTCAAATAAAGGCATTTTTATTTTATAAGCATCATCATCAAGAATAATCTGCTTTGCCAGTTTTTTTTCAAAATTAACTACAAGCGGTGCTCGGAGATTGGCTGTAGATAACTTTGGGTCAGTAGGAACTACAACAATAGAAAATAGTTTCATTTCTTTTTTATCACTTATTGCAATAACTTTCAACTCCCTTTTTGGAATATCTGGGTTATAATCCTTAAAAAAAGTATTTGTTTCAATAAGGATAAAACAAATATCTGCATCCTCTACTGACTGAAACCATAAAAATGGGTATGAATTATCATCAGAGATTATTAAAAAATCCTGCAAATCAGGGAAACCTAAAAGGGGAGAACTTAAAGTTATAACATCATCTTCTGAATATTCAATCTCCCCAAGCTTAGCTGAATTAATCTTCATTCTACTACTGCCGTCCTTTTTAATGTCCTGTTTTGATACAATATTTGTCATATATAAACCTATTATACACTAATTATCCAAGAAAATCTAGTATAGAAATGCTCATCATAGTGCTTACTATACTCATAGCTGACTGATAAGCTGTTTTTGAAAGCTCTAAATCAGTGGTAAGTTTAATAATATCTGTAGATGTAGCACCTAGATAACCAGCTTTTATTTCTTCATTATTTTTAATGACTGTTTCTTGAAATTTCATAACTGATTCTACTCTTTGACCTCTTGTTCCTATCAATGTGCCAGCCTGTAAAACTTGATTTACAGCGGCATCTAATGAATCTATTTCATTTTCAACTCCACTGCCTACTGCTGCAGTAAAGCTGTCTGTTGCACTAAGAGAGCCTGCATCAAAGCCTAAATAGAGCCCATCTGATACAAATACACTTTTATTTGCAGTATCAAGTGATACATTCTGCACTAATCCACCATCTGCATTTGTTACTTTTATGGAAACACTACTTCCCGCTTTTGGAAAGCCAAGTGTGCCTGCATAATCACCCTCTACAACTATTGAGCTAAAATTATTACTTGCTTTTGCAAATGATATTTCACCTTTATTATTTACAACAGCACTTAAATTACTAGCAGGTATCCCAAGTGATGTAAGCTGTTCATTAATATGCTCTGCCATTTCAGCAGCTGATTTATATTCCTTTTTTTCAAGGATAACTTTTGCTTGTTTCTGCTGTCCATTTTCCATATATGTAATTGTTAATGTTCTTGCATCTTCTGCCATCTCACTAAGGTCAGTTTTAGGTGTCTGAACACCTGATACTGTTAATTCTGCCAGATTGCCTGCTGCATCATTTACAAGACCTAAATTAAGGGGATTATCAGCTCCTGACAGCACCGATGCTTCCACAGGCAAATCTGTTGCAGCTGTTACAAACTGAATAGAGCCGTCTGCAGCTAAATTTGCTTTAATTCTACTGCTTGTATTTACTGCAAGCTGGTTATTAATTTCTGTTAATAAATCATCTTTATTAGTAAATGCAGTTATTTGAAAACTATATGAGCCATCTGGGTTTGCTGTAACTGTTGTAACTCCTTCATCTACACTAATCCCTGCTTCTTTAAGCTTATTATTGATAAAAGTGTTTTTGTTTGCAGCATTATTAAATTCATCTGACGGAATATCTATAGTTTTGCCCCCAATGTTAAGTGCAAAAGTTGCTCCTGCAGTTACAACAACATTATTATTTACTGCATTAATAACAGGATTAATATTGATTGTTTTAAAACCTGCTCCTGCCGGGTCAAGTGGGTCTGCCACATTAAATGTAAAAGCTGCCGTGAAAACATCTGATACAGCACCATTTGCCACTGTTTCAAAGCCCATTACAAAACTTGCAAATGCCCTGTCTGCTGGGTTAGTAGATGAATTTGCAAAGTTTGCTATTTTTGTTCCACTTCCAGATTGTATTTCTATTGAGCCGTCTTTATCTGCAAACCTTATGCCAGCACTTACAAAATCAGGGTTGTTATTTAACTGTTCTAAAATATAATCTCTTGCTGATTCTGCATTTGTTATTGCAGGGTTTGCTTTTGTTAAATCAATACTTACTGGCACACGCTGTTGTCTGCCTGTTTTATTATCAAATATATCTACACTGAAATTTAAAACTGAATTATTTGTATAAGCATCATTATCATACTGGATTTGCCCTGATGTAGTTTTATATTCATTCTGTAGATAAAAATCAGTTTTCTGCTTATCTGATAATATTTCATATTTCCAATTATCATTAAAATTGCCTTGAAATACTCCATCTAGAAAAGGTTTTGCAGTAGAGCTTAAATCTGTTGCTTTCCAAGCAGAAGGCTCCCCAAAACCATTTTTAGTAATATTATGTTCAAGTGCATGCATTAAGTTTTCTAATGCTCTGAATACATTTACATTTTTACCTGTTTCTTTAATATTTACATCACCAAAATTCAAACCCGGCTTTGCTTTTAAATCAAGCTGAAATGTTGTGGTAGATGTTCTTTTTGCTGGATTTAATGGGTTTGGTATCTGCATATCATCTGGAGTTATAGTTACACCATTTGGCAGTGCTATCGGACCACCTTTATAATCATTAGTAACTTTATTGTATAGCATATTGCCATTTTTATCCATAACTGTAATGGTTATATTTCTTTGGTCATTCTGCCCAAGCTGTGTAGTAACAGAAACATTCCAAGTGTCATCTTTTTTGCCAGTATATGCACCGCCTGCAATAGTCACCTGATCATTTGCATGACTTATGCCTTGATTTTGTGCATTAGTCCTGAATGTAAGTTTACTGTTACCGCTTCTTAAATCTGCAATAGTAAGCTTGCCATCTACTATTGATACATCAACAGACTGTCCATATAATTCTTTAATAAATTTAACATAATCGCCAAGAGTTTTTTCTACTGCACTATTTAAACGGCTTCTGTCAATTTTTGCTGTCTGCATATCAGAAGTTGGTGGAATTGTCGTTCTGTCATAAGCTGTTGTAGTAAGAGTAGTGTCTCTATCCATATTATAGTTTTGCAGATAAAATGTTACATCATAATTGCCAAAATTTGCAGGGTCATTTGGATTTAAATCAAGGCTTACTCCCACTTCAAAATCAAAACCTGCTTTTCTTAATGCTTCATCAAAAGCAAATTCCAATTCTTTTTTTGACGGAGTTGTAGTTGTTAAGTCAAAGTCGTATGTATTGCCGTTAAAAGTAAGATTTTGAATAACTGCTTCACCACCAAGCCCTGCTTCACGCAGTTTTTCATTTAAATAAACCGCTTTTGCAGGTGCATTATTAAAGTCTGATGCAGGTATAGTAACTGTTTTACCATTAATATTAAGCTCCACATTCTGCACGCCAAAAGGAATACCTGCTGTTGGTGTATTCGTTATTTGAGTAGCAGGTTTATTTACAGTAATCTCTTTACCATTTACAAAAAATGTATAGGCAGTTCCTGTAAGGTCAAAATTTTTATGAGTTGTTTCAACAGGGTCTATTGTATTAGTATGAAAATCATATCCTATCTCAAAAGTAGTATCTTTGCCTTCTGCTGCTACTGTTGAACCTTTAAAACCTAATAAACTTTGGTCTGTTCCAGTAACTGCGATACGCACATTATCTCCTGCTTTCTGGCTCATAAAGTTAAGCCTGTCACCATCTGCAGCTATTCTTAACTCACTTGATAAATCTACTTTATATTTATTTTTACCAGCAGCACTTATTTCGCCCTGATATTTACCTGAATTTACCTGACTATTTATTAGTGATTCATAATCTTCAATATCTGCATTAACTCCGGATAAACCACTTATTGAGCCTATATATTCTGCATTTTTCAGCTCGTTATCAACAGCACTTGCAAGTTCTTTTGTGGAAGAATATGCTTTTTGCGGCACTACTATTTTATAAAGTTTATCGCCATAAGTAACAGTTATTGTCCTTTCTTTTTCTGAAGCATCAGCTAAATCTAAACTTGGGTTAGTGTTAGACACAAGGCTTGCAATACCTACTTTATTGCCATTATGGTCTGTCCCTGATATTTTTATAGAATCGCCTATGCTGATATTTGTATTATCTAAATTAGAAAACAGAGTATTTAATGTGGCTGACATACCATTTACAGTATTAAATGCTGAGCCCTGCAATACCATACCTGACTGAGTAAAAATATTACTTCCGGGCATATTCACTGCAATATCCTGACTGTATCCAATTTGAGTATAAATATAGCCGTTATCACCCTGATATGTGATTTCTGAGCCTGATTTATAATCAAATTCCATCACAATAGATGTTGGGTTATTTAAGTCTTCAGGCATTTTAAATGATATACCCCTGCCTGTATTTATAACTTTACCTGCCTCATATTCAAAAGACATAGAAACTGCTGATTTATTACCTAAACCGCCTGATTCATCTGAACCGTTTGAATCTAATATTACAACATTACCTTTTTCATCATAAAGCTGTAATTTTGCAATACCATCTTTAACAGTTACTTTTGCAGTATATTTTCCTGATTTCAGCTCTGTCATATCACTGAAAACATCTTTTGTTACAGCATCTCCTGCTAAATGTTCACCATTTACATTTTTAGTGATTACATTTGTAACTGAATTTGTGCCGCCTGTAAAAGGTGGAGTTCCTGTTTGATAGCCGCCAAAAATATATCTTCCATTATAGCTGGCATTTGCTATATCCATAATTTGATTATATAAACTTAACACATCTTGAGCTAAAGCCTTTCTGCTTTCTTCATCATAAGAATCAGATGCACCTGCAATTGCATAATCATCTCTTGCCTGCTTTAATGCTTCTACTAATTCTTGAAGTTCTGCATTAGTATTATTAAGCCAGTTAGATGCACTGCCTGCATTTTCACTAAACTGAGTAAGCTCATCAATCATGTTTTGAACATTGTAAGCTCCCACATACTTGCTTGAATCTTCCCATGGATTAAGCAGGCTTTGCTTTGCATTTGCTTTTTTAACAGCCTCTGTATAATTTGAAAGACTTGTTGAAAGCATATCTTTCATCTGCATACCCTGCATATTAAATGTTACTCTCATAATTATGCTCCGTTTATATAATCACTACTGTATATAGCTTTTTAGCAAATTTTATGCCAAATAAACAAGTTTTAAAATGTATATATTTTCCTTAAATGATTTTATTAAATGAAGTAATATTTTTATACTGCATATATTTTTGAAATACTAAAATATGTCTTTTTGAGTGATTATCAGCGAGCAAAGAAAGCAGGCTCATTATGATAATACAGGGACAGGGAAGTCCCGTCGCTTAGTGTGAATTGTTTTTGTAAGGGCTGCCGATTTCCTGAGTGAATAGCGAAAAATAAGAAATCGCACAGGCTGAAAGCGACGGAAACATTTACTTTAAAATTCTATTGCTGCATTTATTGCAGGCAGCTGTTACCTGCCTGCAGAGCCTAAACCATTGATTAATGTATTAAGCATTTCATCAACTACATTTATATATCTTGAATTAATTTCAAACATTTTTTGATAAAGTGATAAGTTTACCTGTTCATCTCCTTCTGATACACCACGGATAGACATAAGCTGAGTATTTAACTCTTTATATGCCATCTCTGTTGTAGCCTTAAATGTATCAGACTGAGATTTTGCACTACTCATCTCACCTATAAAGTATCCATAAAATGCACTGAATGTTACATTACCTTTCACTGTTGAAAAAGATGTTGTCTGCAGCTTTGATATTTTTAATGCATTAGTATTATCGCCTTCTGCACCAAACTCTGATGCTGCAATTAATCTTGGATTTTCTTTTATAGATGCATCAAGGTTTATATCTTTTGCACTGCTGCCTGAAAAGAATGAATTCATGCCAGTTGCCATTAAGAAATCTGTTGTATCTTCTCCAAAAGCGATATAACTGCCTGCTGCAGCTTTTATTGTAACTGTATTGTCTATATTTAAAGATGCACTTACATAGTTTCCACCCTGCTGGTTAATTTTTTCTAAAACTGTTTTTAAAGTGTCACTTTCACTTACCTGAATAGTTATTTTTCTTGTATCATATATATCATTGCCTTCATCATCAGTTTTACCAGTAGGTGTTGAAATATTTATTTCAAAAGAACCATTTTTTACAGGATAAGGCAGCATGCCTTCTGGTGAATTTAAAGGATATTCTGGGTTTATCACCTGAGTTTTGCCAGTATATTCAGAAGCTTTATCAAGCCCCATACCTGTTGCATGAATTCTATTTGTTTCTTCTATCATTTTTTTAGCCAGTGCATCTAAATCTGACTGATACTGTTTCAGCTCATTATCTCTTACCTGCAGCTGTGCAGCTATTGTGCCGCCTTTCATAAGAGATGTCATATCTATTGGCTTAGAGTTTGGGTTGTCTGTTTTCCACATTACTTTTAAGTGGTTATCATTATTTGGGTCTTTTTCTGTTAATAACTTGTGTGCTGTGCCGTTATCAACAAGAGTCTGACCATTCATATATACAGATACTGAGCCATCTTCCCTTAAATAAGTAGATATTTGAGTTTTTTCTGCTAAATCATCAAGCAGACCATCCCGCATATCTCGTAATTCATTAGCAGGCTGTCCCATAGCTTCAGCAGAAACTATTTCTTTATTTAATTTTGCAATCTGAGTTGTGATTTCATTAATTGCATTAACTTCATTTTGTATAGTTATATCACACTGAGTTCTTGTATCTTCTAAATATTTATATCCATCTCTAATTTTCATTGCAAGTGTATCTGCTGCTTTCACAAGCACTGTTCTTTTTGTAAGAGATTCTGATGTGTCATCTGGTGCTGAGTTGCTTAAATCCTGCCATGCATTAAAATAATTTTTTAAAGCATCGCCTAACCCTGAACCTGATTCCAGCTCATTAAAATAAAGCATAGCACTCTTTAAAGTTGTACTCATAGAATTATAATATAAATAATTAGAGTTAGAGTTGCGAACATTTGCTGCAAGCAGGTCATCATATTCCCGCCTGACAGCTGCTACATCTACACCTTTACCTATAGCACCATTATATGTATACTGCGGTTTTTTTGTAACAAGCTCAACAGTCTGTCTGGAATAGTTTTCTGTTTTCATATTTGACATATTATTACCAGTAACAGAAATACCAATCTGAGCAGCATTAACACCTGAAACACCAGTCCATATCATACCAAATAAATTACTCATATCACACCTCCCTTTAACCTGTTATCTGTAAAGCTGAAGGCATAGATACAGTAGATTTATCCATACCATATTTATTTGCAGCAGGTACAAAACCCATTTTTAATTTTACATCGCTGATTATTTTCAGATTAGTATTATATATGACTTTTAAGGAAACTGTAAGCTGAGATATTTCTGATACTAATACTAAAAGCTCATCTCTTAACTGAGTAAGTGTATTTCTGCATTCACTATCATCAATACCATCAATAATAGCAAGCACAGTATCATCATCAAGATTATATTCTTCTTTTATACGCAAAGATATTGTTTTGCGGGCTTCTTCTAACAGCTTTTCTTTTTTAGAAAGCTGTTCCTTTATTTTACTAAGCTCTTTTATTTTATCATTGTCCCAGCTTGTAACGGCTGTTTTTTCTTCCTGCAGAGTATCACGGATAAGGCTGTAATGACTAACCTGTGATTTTAATATCTCCACTAAGTTTTTAATAGAATTATGCTCCATATATGCCCTCCTTAAAAGGCTTATCACCATACTTTAAGGATAACTTATGGAAAAATTTACCTATTGAAAATAATTAAAAAACATCCTCTAATGCAGTATTGATTATTTTAGATGCTATATCTTTACCAGATATATTGTATGTGCCGTTAGCTATTCTTTCTTTTAAGTCAGCTACTTTATCAGCACGAACATCAGGCATCTCTTTTAAAGTGCGTGTCATTTCTGAAACATCTTTGCCTTTTTCAGAAATAGATACTTCATCACTTTCTACTACAGAAGAATTTTGTTTGTCATTTGCAGAAACTTTTTCTACATTTTTTTTGCGGGAAGTTTGTTCAAGTGTGTCCATTCCAGACATCATATTGTTATCAATTCTCATAATATCCTCCAATGCTCTTCTTCCCTATCGGATGCTGCTTAAAAAACTTTAGCACTTTTTTTAAAATTTTTAAATATTTTTTTGTGCCTGTTTTTTACATATCCATTGCTGATAATTCCTGCAAATACGGTAAATTTTGCCTAAGCTATCCATAAACAAATTTTTCATAAATATTTTAGCAATTATTGTGCCATTTTGATAAATAGAAAAGGGAAACTTTCGCTTCCCTTTCCTATAAGTGTGTGAATTTATTGTGAAGTGATAGATATTATTGAACTAAATCTAAACCCTCTTGAGAAAATGCTTCCTGTCTTTTCTGCTGCACTGCATAAGGGTTTAATTCTTTGTGGAAAATTTTTCCTTCATCTCTATACTGTGGCATAGCCTGTTTTAAATGCTGATAAAGTGACACTCCCAAACCAGAATCTGGTGTTTTTGCTAAAATATCTACATACTGCTGGTCAAGCATTTCTGTAAATATTTTTTCGCCATTACTTTTTTTAATCAGTGATGACTCCATAGTAGCTTTACGCATTGTTTTCATCATCATATCCATAAACATACCTTCAAATGCTGCACAAGCCTGTCTTAATTCTTTATCTCTTTTTTCACGAGCCTGTTCTTTTGTAAGCTCTACATTTGTGTTAAGTTTTGCTGCTTCAACCATTACATTAACTCCAGTTCTGCATGCAGTGCACCTGCTGCTTTAATTGCCTGTAAGATAGATATTAAATCTCTTGGAGTTACACCTATTGCATTTAATGCTTTCACTAAATCTGAAATTGTAACACCTTCAGGCACTACCATTAAGTTAGTCTGTTCTTCTGCCACTGTGATTTCAGGATTGTTTGTTACAACTGTTTCACCATCACTAAATGGAGTTGGCTGGCTAACATCTACCTGATTTGTAATAGTTATAGTTAAATTGCCATGTGCAACTGCTACTGTGCTTATTCTTACATCTGAGCCCATAACTATTGTTCCAGTTCTTTCATCTACTATTACTCTTGCAAATGTTTCCGGCTGAATTTCAATATTTAAAAGACTGCTTAAAAAATCATAATAATTATTTTTAAATTCACCGGGAATATCTACTCTAATACTAGTAGGTGAAGTTATAGTAGCAATTGGTGTGCCAAGAAAACTATTTATTGCTGATTTTGCCTGCACTATATCTGCAACTCCTAATGAGCCAAAAGATAAATCAAAATAATCTGATTCTAAATGAAAAGGTATTTCTTTTTCAACTATTGCTCCGTTTGGTATCATGCCAACTGTTGGATGGTTTTTTGTAACCTGAGCACCACCTGCTGAAACATTCATGCCACCAACTGATAAAGGACCCTGTGCAACTGCATAAACCTGACCATTAGCACCTGTTAATGGGGTTAATAAAAGTGTGCCGCCCTCTAAACTTTTAGCATCACCTACAGAAGATACTGTTACATCTATTTTATTGCCTGCTTTTGCAAAGGCTGGAAGTTTTGCTGTAACCATTACTGCTGCCACATTTTTAACTTTTACATCACCCTGCGGAACAGTTATCCCCATTCTATCAAGCATATTTACAAGGGACTGGACAGTAAACTCTGTCTGCTGTTTATCGCCTGAGCCATTAAGACCAACAACTAATCCATAACCAAAAAGCTGGTTATCTCTTATGCCTTGAACATTTACTAAATCACGAATTTTAACAGCTGCAAAACTTGGAATTGTTAAAACAGTAACTAAAATAATAGTTAAAATTAATTTTTTCATAGCTTTACGCTCCACAATTATTATTCACAACCTGATATAAGCAAGATTTATGCCAAAAAATAATATTGCAAACTGCTATTATTAGTGTAAAATGTTAAAAAATCTTTGGGGTTATAAGAGTAATACATATTATTTTAGATATTTCCATACTTAACCACCATAAATATATAGATAATGATAGTATAATTTCTGATAATTTTACATATAAAGAAAGGTTAACAGGGGATATATTGTTAGACAGTAATTGGAAGTTTAGGAAATAAAAATATATTTATGTTATGATAAATATCTTAGTAATTATAATATTCTAACTGCCTACAAAATCTACAAATGAGCATGCCATTCCTTTTTCTTCTATCAAACTGCCATTCACTTTTTTATATTTCATCAAATTATTATTCAGCGGCAGCACTAATATACCACCTTCTTTTAACTGCTCTGCTAAACTTTGAGGCAGTCTTGTTGCTCCAGCTGATGCAATGATTTTATCATAAGGTGCATACTCTTTCCAGCCTTTACCGCCGTCATCTGATTTCATACTTACATTTATTATCCGCAGAGATTTAATAGCAGTTCTTGCTTTTTCCATTAACTGTGGCAGAAGTTCCACTGCATACACATGGGTTACAAGGCGGGAAAGAAGTGCTGTTACAAAGCCGCTGCCTGAGCCTATTTCTAATACATTATTATTTTTTTCAAGTTCCAGCATATAAAGCATATTAGCAACTGTTGTAACCTGCGATATAGTCTGTCCCATACCAATAGGAAGAGCTTTATCTTCATAGGCTTTTACTTTCATACCTTCATCTACAAATAATGCTCTTGGAATATCAGCAAAAGCCTGAATAATATTTTTATCATTATTGCAGGCAGGAGCTACTATTTCTTCTAAAAAGTATCTTGGTGCTTTTAATATCATTGGATTATCTGTGTTCCTATACCTGAATCTGTAAAAATCTCTAATAATATAGAATGTTTTATTCTGCCATCTATTATATGGGCTTTACTTACACCGTTTTTTACAGCCTGCACTGCACAGTCTATTTTTGGTATCATACCGCCTGTTAGTGTGCCGTCTTTTTTCATACCGTCTGCATATTCTGGGTGGATAGTAGAAATCCTTTTACCATCCTTATCTTTTACCCCATCTACATCAGTTAAAAGCATAAGTTTTTCTGCGTTTAAAGCAGCAGCCACACTGCCTGCAACTAAATCTGCATTAATATTATACGGCTCATAATTTTCACCTATTCCAACAGGTGCAATTACTGGAATAAATCTATTAGATACATTTTCTATCAAACTGGTATTTATTTCTTCCACTTCTCCAACCAGACCTATATCTAAATGCTGCAGCACACCTTTTTCATCTGGTGCATCTACATATAGTTTTTTAGCTTTTATTAAGTTGCCGTCCCTGCCGGAAAAACCTATTGCAGCACCACCTGCTTTATTGATAAGGCTGACTATCTCTTTATTTATTTTGCCGCATAAAGTCATTTCCACAACTTCCATAGAAGCAGCATCTGTTACACGCATACCGCCTACGAACTGGCTGCTTATATCAAGCTTTTTTAAAAATGCACCTATCTGCGGACCACCGCCATGGACTATTACAGGGTTAATGCCTACATATTTCAAAAGTGTAATATCTTCTGCAAAACTGTATTTCAGCTCATCATTTTCCATAGCATGACCGCCATATTTAATAACAAAAGTTTTGCCTGAAAATTTTTTAATATAAGGTAGTGATTCAATTAAAATAGAAGCTTTTTCAATAACATCTTTCATTTTATTATCTCTTTCATATTATAAATTTTATTTATACCTGACAACAAATGCACCACTGTATTCTGCCAGCTCGCCAGCTGCTGCCTGTAATGCCTGCTCTTTTGCAGGGTAGCCAGTAATCCACACCCTGCTCCATTCTGTGCCTTTTGCATAGCCTTTTGATATTACTGCACGGCTGCCAAATTTACCTGCAAGTTTTTTTGCATTATCTGCATCAGTAAATGCACCTATCTGCACAGCAAAATTGCCTTTATCAATATTTACTTCATGCCCTTTTGTAACATAACAGTCTGGGTCTTCTGATAATACTGATACTCTTACCCTTGCAGTGCCTTTATCTATCATTCCCAGTCTTTTTGCAGCCACCTCTGTTAAATCTATTATTCTACCTTTAGAGTATGGTCCTCTGTCATTTACTCTGACGACTATACTTTTACCGTTTTCTAGATTTTCCACTTTTACAAGTGTAGGAAGTGGCAGAGTTTTATGAGCTGCTGTCATTGCTTTCTGGTTATATGTTTCTCCATTAGCAGTTAATTTCCCATGAAAGCCAGGACCATACCATGAAGCCATACCTACTTCGCTGTAACCATCTGCACTTTCCATTGGATAATATGTAACACCATTGATTTTATACGGTTTGCCTATTTTTTTAGGACCGGGAGCTGCTACTGCCCTGCATTTGCCTGTTGATTTAGCAGCCATATCTATCTCTACTGGTGCTTCTTGAAAATATCCATCATCAGAATAGGCTTTGCCATCTTCTGCTGCCTGTGCACTGCCTGCTGGTTCATCATAAATATATGTATCATATCCGTCCTTTTCTCGTTCTGAATAACCAGTATTTGATGGGAAATAATCTTCATAACTTTTTATCTGCACTTCATTCTGTGCAGCACAGCTTAAACCTAAAAAAATAAGCATAAAAATAATAGTTAATTTAAATAATTTCATATAAATTTTACCTTTTAATTACTAAGAAATTGATTATTATGCACATTCTATTTTTACTTGAAAGCTGCCATTATCAATAGTCAGCTCTGCATAAGTGCCATTACTTAATGTTCTATTTAATGATGTGGAGCCCGGATTTATAAACCATACTCCTTCTATTTCCTCATTTAAAGGTTCATGAATATGACCAAAAATAATTATCTGCGGGTCATCTTCACTAAACATATAATACATTCTATCCACCACATTATTATAGTTGCCAGTGCCGTGACTAACTCCTATTTTAACACCTTCTATTTCTTCAACAAGTTTTACAGGCAGCTTTGAGCCTAAATCACAATTTCCTTTTACTGCATATAAACACTTGCAGATATCTTCTAACTCATCTATAAAGTTAAGTGTATCAGCATCACCTGCATGTATAACAATATCTGCTTCTTTTAAAGCATTTAATACCTTTGGTGGAAGTTTTTCTATTGTGCCAATATGTGTGTCTGATATAATAATTATACGCTTCATTGAATTAATATATAACGGGGAAGATAAAAATGTCAATGATTTCAGTAGAAATTTTAAAGAAAAATATTCCATTTTTTGATACTCTTAAAAATATTGAAAAAGAATATAATGCAAAAATATATATTGTAGGTGGCTGTTTAAGAGATATATGCCTTAATATTCCTGTGCATGATATTGATATTACCGCAGAAAATATTGAATATACAAAGCTAGCTAAAATTTTAGGAAAATATTTAAAATCTTATGCTGTTGCTTTTAAGGACAATATGCGGATTATGAAAAATAATATTATAATAGATGTTTCAAAGCTAAGAAGCAGCACAATTTATGAAGATGTTTTAATGCGGGATTTTACTATTAATAACCTTGCCTGCTCAACTAATGGAGAAATTATTGGCAGGTTAGATGATATTAAAAATGGTATTATTAAAGCAGTATATAATAATGCTTTTGATGATGACCCTTTAAGGATTATAAGAGCAGTCCGTTTTACTGCCATGCTTGGCTTTAATATAGAAAAAGATACTTTACAGCTTGCTTTATCTAAAAAAAACCTTTTAAAAAATACTGCCAAAGAAAGAGTTTTAGAAGAGTTTAGAAAAATGTTTCAAGGCAGGTTTTTAAATAAAGCAGTAAATATTATTACTGAATATAATATTTTATCGCCATTAGTAGATAAATCAAAATTAGATAATGAAAAATTATTTCGTGCTGTAAATTTAACTGATAATTTTGATTTATTATTGAGTATATGGTGCAAAGATAAAAAATTTATAGAATATCTTGGATTAACTTTAAAAGAGCAGAAAAATATATCTGCTTATTTTAATATAGGTTATGAAGATTTAAAGCAAAGTGATGATAAAGCTCTCAAATATTTTATATTCAAGAATATTACTTTAATAAAAAACATTATAATATATATTAAAATCAACTTTCAGGATGAAAATTTAGCTGAAAAATTAAATAGTTTATACAGCTCAATGGATTTTAATAAAGCAAAAGCAGTAAATGGAAGCATGCTTTTATCACTTGGCTTTAAGCCATCGCCTTTATTTTCAGAAATAATAAACGAAACTGCTTTTTTACTTGCAATAAATGAATTAAATCAAGATAATATAGAAGAATACATAAAAAACAGGTGGTGCTGATATGAAATTTATAAGATATGCAAAAGGTCAGGCTCAATACCGTGGAATATTAGACGGCTCTATTATTAAGCGAATTAACGGCACAATTTTTCATGATTACTCTCTTTCTGCTGAAACTGAAAATATAAACGATGTAGTAATTCTTCCACCAGTGCTGCCATCAAAAATAGTAGGGTTTCGTAAAAATTATAATGGCAAAAGAGAAGATATTGGCATGCCAAAAATATTTATGAAACCGCAAAGCTCTATTATTGCCCATGGTGAAAATATTATACTTCCAGAAAATCAAACTGTAAAAATAGAAGGTGAGCTGGCAGTTATTATTGGAAAAAAAGCAAAAAATGTTGCTGAATGCCATGCAATGCAGCATATTTTAGGATATACTATTGCAAATGATATTACAGCACCACAAAAAGAGCAGGACTTAACAGTTACAATTGGTAAATTTTTTGATACTTTTGCTCCACTTGGTCCCTGCATAGTTACAGATATAGATGTATCTGATGTAATGATTAATACATATAAAAATGGTGAACTTGTGCAGTCTGGCTCTACAAAAGATATGATTTTTGATATTGCGTATCAAATATCTTATCTTTCTAGTATAATGACATTGCTTCCGGGAGATATTATTTTAACAGGCACACCAAGTGCAGCAGTAGAAGTGCATCATAATGATAAAATAGACATTACTATTGATAATATAGGCACACTTACTAATCAATGTATAAGCGGGAAGTTATGAATAACAAAATAGAATGTGATATGTGCGGCACATGCTGCACAGCTTACAGTATATCTTCACTTAATAAAAAAGCAGGCGAACCATGTAAGCATTTGCTTGCTGATGGCAGATGTGGAGATTATCAAAACAGGCCGCAGGTTTGCAGAGATTTTCAAGCTGATTTTTTCTGTTACTTTTTATCTTCATTATCAAAGCAAGAGCAAATAGAAATTATTAAAGAGCTTTATGATGCGTAATATTGGTATGACTGGCGGCATAAGCAGCGGCAAAAATCAAGTGGCAGAAATATTTAATCAGCTTGGGTTTTATACAATAGATTCTGATGTTTCATGTAGAAAAGTTATGGAAAAAGGGGAGCCTGCTTATGAAAAAATAGTCTCTTTTTTTGGAAAAGATATATTAGATGAAAATGGCAGTATATTAAGAAAAAAGCTGGGAGAAATAGTTTTTAGTAATAAAGAAAAACTAAAAAAATTAGAAAGTATAGTGCATCCTGCCATAATGCAATATGAAAAAAAAGAACGCTCAAAAATCTATGGTAAAAATGATAAAGCTGTGGTAGTTACACATGCAGCATTAATCATTGAAAATGGAAGCTGTAACCAATATGATGCATTAATTGTTGTAACATGCAGCTATGATATACAGATTGCAAGGGTTATGCAGCGGGATAATATTTCAGAAGAAAAAGCAAAAAATATAATATCACACCAAATGCCAAATGTGGAAAGGCTTAAATATGCTGATTTTATAATAGATAATTCATCAAATCTTGATGATTTATATAAAGAAGTAAAAAGAATTCATAACTTAATCACTCAGATAAATTATGGAGAAAAGCATAATTAATATTGCATTGTAGAATAAAGTAACTTAGCTGTGCATAATCTCTATTATGTTTTTTATAAATTTTTACTGTTTATAAAAACTTGAAGTTATATAAAATATTAGATATATCATTAATACTAAAACTTCTGTGTCTCCAATTTTTATATAATTTAAATAATGATGATAATGCAGTAAAGGTCATACTGAGCTTTTAAGCGAAGCATCTAAAAAGCTGGATAATTTAAACATATTATACACTGCTGTAATATATATCATTTAGATTTTTCGCCTGTAAAATCAGGCTCAAAATGACTACTGTATAAAATTTTTTGATAAGTGCAAATTTTTACTTCATAATGATACACTAAATTATGAAAAAAACATTATTGTTATTAAGTATTTCTTTATTATTTATGTTTTTTTCTCTCATTGCTGAGAAAGAATATATTTATAGAAACAGTAAAAATTGAATGCGGTAGAGAATAAATATGTAGTTAGGCAATAATATCGTTATAATATAATTAAAGCTGTATAAAAATTAAATTTCAGAGTTTTTTTAAAAGCGGTAAAAATTTACCGCTTTTTATATATTTAAAACTAAACTGTTTTTATTATTTCCATTCGCCTTCAAAATACTGTTTAATAAGCTGGTCCAGCATAGCAATCATTTCGTCAACAGTATTTTGCAGCTCCTGCAAATATTCATTTGCTTTAATTCTATTTTCTGCCTGTATTTCTTCCATAACTTTATTACCCAGTTCGTGAACTTTTATGTGAAGTGGCTCTATATCTTTAAAAAGTTTATCATGCTGGAATATTTCCTGCCCCAGACTATAATAAAACTGACCAAATGCACATGTTTTATGAGTGGCTAATGTTGTTGATTTATTGCTTGTATAATGGGTATATACATTATGCATAAATTTTATATGAGCACTTTTTGCTCTAAGAAAATGGACGGCATAGTTAGAATATTTAATAGTGGAAAATTTGACAGACAGCTCACTTATTGTTTCTATCATTCTATTATAGTTTGCAACAAGTTCCTGCATTAATTTATCTGTTGATTCTGAAACATCTATAATGTTTTGAGAATCATTTGCTATCTGTTCATTAACACCTGAATGCAGTGCTATAGTTTTTGTAATTTCATCACTTGTAACACTTACCCTTTCTGAAAAATTAAGAATTTCATTAAAGTTTTTATATACAACTTCTGTCTGCTCTTTCTGCATCATAATTTGCTGAAATATACTGCTTGTCTGGTTAGAAACATCACCAATATGGCTTTGAATATCTGACACCATATCTTTAATTTCATTAGTAGATTTAGTTGTTTTATCTGCAAGTTTTCTAACTTCATCAGCAACAACAGCAAACCCTCTGCCTGCTTCGCCAGCCCTTGCCGCTTCAATAGCAGCATTTAATGAAAGCAGTGCAGTCTGCTCAGAAATATCATCAATAACAGAAACAATTACACCAATTTTTTCTGCCCCTGTATTTAATTCTGATATTTTTTCTTCCAGACTAGAAGCAGCATTTGAAATATTTTCCATCAATATTTTTGCCTGCTCCATAGCATCTGAGCCGTTTTTTGTTAAATCAAGCGATTTATTTATATCAGAATTAATTTCTGATGAAGTCTGTGTTATTCTGCTGATATATTTAACAAGTTCAGTGATAGATTGATATATATTTTTTGCACTTTGTGCATTTTTAGTAATACTTTCATCAACTGTTGCAATAGATGAAGAAACTCTTAATGACCTGCCCTCTGCACTGACTGTATATTTATAAAATTCAAGTATTGCTTTATCTGTATTTATCATCATATGATTAAGTGATTTAGCAATGTTTCTGCAATGTTCACATTTTACATTTGTATCTAAACGCTTTCTTAAATCAACTATTTCATCATATTCAGTCGCCATAACTTTGGCGATGTTTAAAATGTTATTTAAAATCTTCCTTACAGCAAAGAATATGGCAGGGAAAAATAAACCATAGCATACAAGAGAAAGCCATGTAGGCAGAATATTTAATTCCGATAAAATTATGATAACTAAAAGATAAAAAAGGATAAAGAAAAATGCCCATTTGAAACTTATTTTGTTCATGTTATTTTACCTCATGTATATTAAATATTTTTAAGTTTTCTTGCACTTATTAAAAAAGCACTATGGTTATATATCCACATTTCAGGTCTCACAGACATACCATCCACTTTCCAAGGACGGCGTGTAAACTCTGCAGTTTCTATATCAGAAAAATACCCGCATTCTTTTAATGCATCTACATAGGTTTTTACCTGCAGAATAGTTGGCAGATATGCAACTATAAGCCCGCCGTTTTTTAAACCAGTTTTTAAATGCGGCACCACATGCCATGGTTCTGGTAAATCAAGCAGCACTCTGTCATAAGTGCCGTCTATACCATCATATATACTTCTAACTTCTATTACATGATTTGCAGGTGTCTCCCCCATAAACTGTTTGATAAATTTTGCTGACTGCTCTGCAAAATCTGCCCTGATTTCATAACTTGTAAGGCTTCCTGTACCTGCAAGAGCTCTTAATATCGCAAGAGATAATGCACCTTGACCTATACCTGATTCTAAAATCTTTTGGTTAGGTGCCACATCACACCACATAAGCATAGCTGCAGCATCTTTTGGATAGATAATCTGTGCCTGCCTTTTTATATTCATTACAAAATCCATATATGTTGGCTTATATACAAGATAAGGATGACCTAATGTGCTTTTAATAATATCGCCTTCATCAAGAGCTGCAATATCATTATGCTCAATATAGCCATACTGGGTTGAAAACCTTGCCCCTTCTTTTAATGTTATCATATACTGCTTATCTTTTTTATCAGAAAGCACAACAATGGAATTAAATTCAAACATTGATTTAAAAACTCCAAAAATATAACTTATAACATTATAGTAATTAATAAATCATATTGCAATAGTTTATATAATATGAATTTAATATTGTTCTTAACTAACAGGACATATGTTACATTTTTAATAAAAAATAAATCTTAATTTA
>ERZ777305.280-NODE-280-length-85905-cov-35.393745_pt1 | contig 85905 bp, 69 predicted proteins | sample MGYA00374965_ERZ777305 | MGnify/ENA primary metagenome ERZ777305 (study PRJEB29328, sample SAMD00013331) | mouse gut metagenome | study: EMG produced TPA metagenomics assembly of the Metagenome analysis of fecal microbiota from mouse which was promoted...
CGACCTTTTCGTTACGAATGAAATGCTCTACCGACTGAGCTATTGCGGCTTATCGCTAAAAGGGGTCAGTATGTTATGTTATAATACAACTGCTGAACTATCCTTTTGCGTATGCAAAGTTACGATTTTTTTCTTTATAGGCAATAGCAGAACTCTGTTTTTAGAACTATTTTGTCTGCTTCGAGAAAGAGAAAGAGACGTTGGCCTTGGAGAGGTCGAGCTTCACCATTACAGGAGCTCCCACATATGGCTCTATAGCGCTGACGTAGGTGGTGGAACCATAATAGCCCGACGATGATGATTCAGTCTCTACAACCACTGGGGTGAGGGTGAACGTATAATCCTCGGGGGTGATATTGTCTTTTTTCAGCATATCGAGCAGATAGTCGCGCAAACCGCTGAAGCGGTAGCGGTGATTGGCTGCATCGTAGGAACAGTAAAACGAGGTTTTGTTGTCGGTCAATTCGTTGTTCTGGAAAAACTGTTCTTTTTTAGAAGAGAGCACCATCAGCATATCAGCCGGCGGTTCAATGCCGTATTCATTCTCAATGGCTTCGGCAGGGATATCAAATGCGAGAGTGTTGATGACGGCAAGTGCACCAGAATTAGCTTGATAATAGTCTATCACATCTTTAATCGGGAATATCATCTCAACATCACGTCCCACAGGCGCAACTATTATCGTCTCGCCATTGTCAATACGGGCCTGAAGTGATGCATCAGCTTCATAGGAGAAGTTATTGTTGAGAATTATTTCAGGGGTCACAGCAAAATAATTCCCATAGTATTTTTCGATTTTCTCTTTCCCTTCGCTATCGGTTGATGTTACATGATAATACATGCGCATCATCGTGTTTGAGATAGCCACTACCCTGCCGCTTCCGAATGAGTTCTTGACATAAATGCCAGGGAAATGGCGTGCAAACTCCGACGGATATGCATATGCCTGGGGATTCTGTATGTATAGGTCATAAAACTCCTTTGCCAATTCATCGGGCATCTTAACATCAATAAGCCTGTAGCTTAACGCTTTGATTGAGTCTGTAGCCCCCAAAGCATTGCATACATAGATTTTCTCTCCGAGTTTATCAGCGGGATTATAATAGTCTTCAGGATTGAAGTTGCTGAATATCGGCGCCGTAAGCTGCTTGTTAAGCCGATAGACCTCAAGCCCCATCGGGGCGAGAGAGTCTCCCACCAACGACCCTTTTGGAACGAACATCAACAGCTTCAGCGAATCGATGTTCTGGCGTGTCATTTTTTCAGTGTCAATCGTGGCGGAGGGCATGAACTGGGTAACAAAATCAGATGAAAACACGCCGTAATCATCAGCTTTGATACGTCCCAGCACCTGGGTGGCAGTGCGCGAAGGCACTTTCGGATTGGACACCGTATGACCGGATATCGTGAAGTCACTGGCGATTACCACCTCTGATTCATCTTTCACAAGTGAGCTTCCCACATTTGCGGAATCATCACACGATATAATCATAACTGCGGCCATTGATGCCGCAGCAGTTATGCGGATGGCATTTAATATTGTTGTCATGCCTGAATTTTCTGTATGTCTTAGAGTTTGTTTGAAATTATTCAACATCACTCGATTAATGTTAATATGTTAATATCAAACACACCCTTGATTGATTAGGAATTATCAGCCTTTTGCATTAATCAGAGGCTTTCATAGAAATCAACAACCGCTTTGGCATTAATCTCCTCTCCCTCATATGGCAGGAAAGGTTTCCCTAACGACTTTGCATATTCAATAAGCTCGGCCGGAATGTTGCCGGAAGCCTGGATGATTCCATCGGCATATTTGATGGCCAGTTTATTCAAAGCTATGATGTCAACAGGGCTATCGCCAAGCGGGGCGAGCTCCTCATCAGAAAAGCCTTCCTGCTTGAGTTTTTCAACAAAACGCGCGTCAAGCGTACCGTCGAATTTATCGTCGAACAGGGAGTAGACAATCTTCGCCGGACCTATGGTCGGGTCATCGGCATATAGCTTCTTCATATAGATTGGCGCCAAGGCTGTCACCCATCCGGAACAATGCACAACTACCGGTTCCCAACGTAGTTTCTTGACCGTTTCCATTACCCCGCGCACGAAAAACATCATTCTTTCGTCATTGTCGCCAGGAGTCTCCCTGATTTCAAGGTCAGTCACCGCATGATGCTGGAAATAGTCATCATTATCGATAAAATAGACCTGCATCCTCGAAGATTGGAGAGTTGCGACTTTTATAATCAGCGGATGGTCGGTATCATCTATCACAAGGTTCATTCCCGATAACCGGATAACCTCATGCAATTGGTTGCGACGCTCGTTTATGCAACCGTATTTCGGCATGAATGTTCGAACTTCTATGCCGTGTTCCTGCACTTTATGGGGGAGGTTCTGGCAAAGTTTCCCTAATTCCGAAGGCTTCAGATAAGGGGTTATTTCCTGTGAGATATAAAGAATTTTTTTCTTACCCATACTTAGTAAGCATATGTGGTTTCCGTTCCGCCAGACCGCCGCGTTCCATACGCAACTTCAAGCGAAGCCTGAGAATGACATGCAAAGTTACGAAAAATTTCGCAATCAACCACCTGCCAGCCTTTGATAGCCGCGTAAAAAGGTGTTGCAAATAGCAAATTTACGCTAACCTGAGTGTGATTTTTGCCCCAGCGGCTTATTTGCCCGATACCGGCATTTTGATAGCGGTTGGATTTTGTGTAACTTTGCATCGTTACAGTTGAGTCGCAATGATGCTATCTTATAAAACCTTTGCGACCGATTAATTTCTAATGCGAATGTCATAATGTTCAATATATTCAAAAAGAAACCACAGGAGCGCCCGGCACTGTTTTTCAAGACCGATATGCATTGCCATCTTGTTCCAGGTATTGACGACGGTCAAAAAACAGCCGAAGGCGGAGCCGAGCTGGTGGCAAAAGAAAAAAGCTGGGGTATTGAGAGAATCATATGCACCCCCCATATAACACAAGACACATTTGAAAACACGCCTCAAACAATCGGCCCTGCATTCCAGGCTCTCAAGAAGGCTGTTGAAAACCTCGGGATAGATATCTCGCTCGAGTATTCGGCCGAGCACCGGCTCGACAACTTCTTTTCAGGCCAGCTTGAAAAAGGGGCTATCACCCCGATGCCGAACAATTTCCTGCTTGTTGAGAACTCATTTGTGCAGGAGGCATGGAATCTCGACCGCACTTTATTCGACCTCGCGCTAAAAGGCTTCCGCCCCATCCTGGCTCACCCGGAACGATATTCCTACTACTACGACAAGCCGCAGAGGTACGAACAGCTCCACACTGCCGGCACGCTGTTCCAGATCAACCTGCTCAGCCTGGCAGGATATTATGGCAAATCGGAAAAGAAAACCGCAGAATGGCTTATCGAAAAAGGGTTTGCGGATTTTGTGGGCACTGACATGCACAACATGCGGCATTGCGAGGCGATAGAGGCCTACATAGGCTCAAAAGACTATTATCGCCATGCGAAAGCATTGAAAAGTCGCCTGTTCAACGACAAGGTGTTTGAAGCCAAACCTTAGGGCGGTTCAACTTCGTTTTGGCAGATTGTCCAACCTTAACACTGCTCCTGAGTAACGAATCCCCTCCATCCCAATCGATTCATTTGAGCTTTAACTGCCGGCTGACCGACTCTGCATGGATAGCCGAAAACAGCGATGCAACAAAATCCCGGTTCAACCCAAGCTCCATAGCCTTCTGAACCCTGGAATCCATCATTTTGCCATATCTTTCTGGTTGAAGAACAGGCATATTGAATGCCTGTTTCCGCCGTCCGATTTCATCGGCCAGCGACATCCGTTTTTCCAACACAGCAAGCAATTCTTCATCAAGCCGGTCAATCTCAGCCCTCAACACCATCAGGTCAGCAGAGACCCCACCAACATTCTTCACCGGCAAAGAAGCAATCAAACCGGCCAACTGAACGGGAGTGAGCTGTTGCGCGGCATCGCTTAGCGCAGCTTGCGGAGAGCAATGGCTTTCAATCATCAATCCGTCAAAACCCAAATCACACGCTTGTTGCGCCAATGGCGCAACAAGAGCCACATCCCCACCGATGTGGCTGGGGTCGCACAAAATCTGAAGATCAGGCATACGACGACGCAATTCTATCGGCACATGCCATTGCGGCGGATTTCTGAAGGAATTATTGCCATAAACACAGAACCCTCTGTGAACAGCCCCTATCCGTCGCCCCCCCGCATTATAAAGCCTCTGCATAGCCCCTATCCACAAATCAACGTCGGGATTGGCAGGATTTTTCACCAATATCGCCACATCGCCACCTTTTTCTTTAATACAATCAGCGATTTCCTGCACAGCAAATGGATTGACCGTGGTTCGGGCACCAATCCATAACAAATCAACCCCTGCATCCAAAGCCGCTTCTACATGCGCAGCAGTTGCCACTTCCGTTGCAACAGGTAGGCCTGTAATATTTTTAACCTCACGCAACCATTGAAGACCCCTCTCCCCGCATCCCTCAAATCCCCCCGGACGGGTACGCGGTTTCCAGATTCCGGCACGGAATATATCAATGCCCACATCTTTAAGGCCTTTGGCGGTCTCAAGAACCTGATCCCGGCTTTCAGCGCTGCACGGCCCGGCAATGATAACCCTACCATCCGGGCGACCAGCCACCACTGCCGGCCTCATCCCTGCAAAAACTGAGCATGGCGGCTGTTTTCTGCCAGCGCAATGGTTCGTATTATTTTCAGAACAATCTTTTTCTGCCATAATCACATGCAAAGTTAACGAATTTTGCCTCACCGGCAAAAAACAACGGGCGACGAACTCCATAGAGCCCGTCACCCGCCGATGGTGTTTTCAGTTGTCAGAAGTCGGTTTTACGAAAAAAACGGAAACCAGAACTCTTTCGCCATAGGATTAATTACCCGGAACAAAGATAACTATACGGTTCCAGTTATTGACATCGTATACCTGTTCAGAGCTACCTTCGGCCTCTATGGCCAGACGGCTCTTGTCTATACCATAGGTCTTGGTAAGTGTGTCATACACAGCCTGCGCACGTTTTTTCGACAAGCCCATATTATATTCCGACGTACCGGTATCTTTATCGGCATACCCTTTAATGAGGACATTGACTCCGGGATTTGCTTTCAGATATTCAGCCGTGTTATAGACGTTAACCATCTCCTCATCGGAAATCTTCGATGAATTGATTGAGAAGCGAACTGTCGACATCATCGGAGCGGCATCAACCTCAGGGCAGTCAACCTCAACCACTTCCGGACATGGAAGCTGGGCCTGGGCTGCAGCGAGAGCTGTTGCAGTAGCTGCAAGTTCGCCACGGAGGGCATTAACCTGACCATTGAGCGAGTTGATATAGGCCATATCCTTGCAAGCATTATATGCCTGATACTTCACACCTCCGAGGTTAAACGACAAACCACCGGTGGCCTGGATATTGATGTCTACCGGATGTCCATACACAGCTCCGTTGAAGTTGTCGCCATAGAAGCTGGCACGCCCTTCAAGGAAAAAGTCGACATACTGGCAAAGGCGGAAACGGAACTGGATACCGGCAGATACCGGCAAAGTCCATGAACGGCGGCGCACCGTGGTGCCATCATCGTTCATAACATTGGTACCGTCCGACTTGATATCCCACACATATGTACCACCAAGTCCCACAAACGGGATAACACTAACCGGACGTGCCGCATCGACCCCACCGAGAGAATTACACATGTCCCACATCAGGTCGAAATTCAGATTGCCATAACGGGCCTTGCTATAACTGTCGTTATCCCAGTGCATAGCACCATAATAACCACTGAAGCGGAATCCGATATAAGGCGAGAACCATTTTCCGAATCCCAGATTATAGGTAGCCGTGATATGACGCTTGGCTTTCCCTTCATCGAGACGGTTTTCAACCAAAGGCACAGCAATGCCGGCGCCGAGCTGGATAAACCAGTTGTCGGTTCGCCCAACGCTATAGTTGGTCTTGCAGTTGGCGACTTCACCTACCGTGACGCTTTCCTCTTCAACGACAATCGCGTCTTGAGCATTTGCTGACTGCACCGCAAACATTCCGGCGCATGCTGCAAACATAACGAAACATAGATTTTTCTTCATCTCAAAATAGAATTTAGTTTACAAAATAGTCATCCTCTCATAAAAAGCAAGGCATCTCCCTTAATAATCCCTCCGGGTAGATGCTTTTGTCAGAATAACGCCACCATGCATTCCATAGTTCAAAATATGCTTGTTAAATCTAAAAAGACGCTTCCTAAAAACTGGAGTCCAAGCGTCTGCATATGAAAGCCAATTGACAACAATAGACACAGAACTCAAAGATATGCCGATATTTTTGAGGTAAAATTACAATTTAAGGCACAAAAGCAAGTGCGGCTTCTTCACAGAAGCCGCACCACTCACTCATTTAAATTTCAATCAAATTCTATCAATCTATGCTATATCTAAGTTCACTACTTTTTCACTATCTGTCAGACAAACTCGATAAGCGGAGCATCTGTGCCCACAACATCATCGGTTTTTACAAACAGGCGTTTTACGGTGAGGTCGCGGTCTGCTTCGAGATCGTTTTCCATCTTCATGGCTTCATAAACCATCATAACCTCTCCTTTCTTGACCTTATCGCCGGCTTTGACACGGACATCAATGATACGGCCACCCATGGGCGCACGGAAAACATCGCCGGTTATCGGTTCGTTATCTTCGGCCACCTCGTCAGCCACGGCAACTTCTTTAGGAGCTTCCTTAGGCTGTTTGGCTGCATACTCCTCTTCACGGCGGTTACGCAGGAACTTGTTGGCCACATTAGGCAACAGCTCCATAAGCAGCTCTTCTTCGGTATTGGTGGCAAGTTTAACCCCGCCGAGTTCAGGAATTGCAGGAATTTCGGGCTTCTTGTATTTAGAAACATCATAGGGATGCTCAACAGCATCACCGGTGATTTTCTGGCGGAAAGCCGGGTCAATCGGAGCCGGAGTATGACCATATTCCCCCTTAACCAACGAAATAAACTGGTTTGAGGTATTGGTATAATCCGGATTCCCTTTCTTTCTGTCAATGGCAAGGTTCACTGCCTGCGCACCAACAATCTGGCTTGTAGGTGTAACCAAGGGAACCAAACCAGCATCACGGCGCACTTTCGGGATGAGCTTCATGGCATCATCAAGCAAATCGGATGCATTGAGGGCCTTGAGCTGTGCCACCATATTTGAATACATTCCTCCGGGAACTTCAGCCTCCTTCACAAGCAGATTGGGCTTGGGGAATCCGAAGTAAGCCTCGATTGCATGGCAATTCTCCAGGAGTGCATCCTCATTGCCCGCTTTCGCCGCTTCGATAGCCTTGTCGAACAGCACATCGATTTCATGAGGCAGAATATCAACCAGCGGATTGAATTTCTTGGGGAATTTATCTTTATTCAGGTCGAAATCTGCCAAATTGCGACGGATACCTTCAAGTTTCTCACGGATTTCTCCGACTTTCTGCATGTTGACATCAACCTCGATACCAAGTTTCTTACAGAACACATAAACCAGTTCTATGGCAGGGGCGGCCGAGCCTTCGCCGAAATACCAAATGTTCGTGTCGAGTATATCAACACCGTTGATAATCGCCATAACCGACGATGCCAGACCATATCCGGGAGTGCAATGGGTGTGGAAATCCACAGGCACCTTAACAGCGGCTTTCAGTTTGCTGATAATAGAGGCCGCACGCAACGGGCTTACCAGACCGGCCATATCTTTAAGTGTGATGATTTTCGCACCAAGGCGCTCCATCTCAACCGCTTTGTTCACAAAATATTCATCGGTGAAAATCTTCTTAGGCGCAGGGGCAGCTTCCTCCTTTTTGCCGAAAAGAGATGCGAAAAATCCTTTTTTCTGCGGGGCGGCCTCAGGCTGGGCGTCTTTCGGATCCACAGTATAGCACACTGCAGCATCGGCAATTCCACCCAGTTCATTGATAAGACGGATAGACTCCTTGACATTATCAATATCGTTGAGCGCGTCGAAAATACGCATTATGCTCAAACCGTTTTTTATGGCCTCCTTATAAAAGCCTTCAAGCACTGAGTCGGGATAAGGCACATATCCAAAAAGGTTACGGCCACGGGAAAGGGCTGAAAGAAGCTGATTTGGGCCCACCGCTTCACGTATGGAACGAAGACGCACCCATGGCGACTCATCGAGATAACGCATCACAGAATCGGGAACAGCTCCCCCCCACACTTCCATGATATAGAAACGAGCCTCTTTATAAAGGGGCAAAAGCGGATCAATATCCTGCTGTTTCATACGGGTGGCAAACAGCGACTGCTGTCCGTCACGAAGAGTCAAATCTCTGATTTTCAACTTCTTATTTTCCATAACCTTGATATATTAACGGGTTTGGGATTAGTCTGCATAAAAAACCGTGCACTTGCACGCTTGATATTCATTTGCGAAATTACACAATTTTTTTGAAATATCAATAGGTCTTTTCAAATTCGCTTATTTCCATGTGGAATTTTTATCAAAAATCCTCCGGACTTTAGCCAAAGCCATTTCCAAACGGTTGCCCCGGCGATACTCCAACCACACTATCAACCTGTTACACATAGGTTGAGGCAAACCGGATTTTTTTTGCTAACTTTGCCTATTGAATCGGACAGGCAATCCACACTCCGATGCATAAGAACCCATATGATAAAGAAGATTGTTGCACTGCTTTCATTTTTATTGATAACCGTCGCGACTCCGGCACAGAAACCGGAGCCGGTAGAATGGAATGTGTCAGTAGCAGACGAGAATCCCGACAATGCATCAATAAAACTAACGGCCATAATCAGCAAAGGCTGGCATCTATATGGGACACAGTTGCCCGACGACGGCCCCAATGCCACCCGCGTCATCTTCGATCTCCCTGAAGGAGTTTCCCTGAACGGCCCGCTCATCCCCTCAGGAACCCCACTCAACGGATTCGACCCTATTTTCTCTCTAAACCTCACATGGTGGGATAACCAGGTTGAATTTACCCAACCATTGACAATATCGTGCCATGGAAACCGGGAGATATCGGGAACCATCATATACCAGGCTTGCAACGGGCAGACATGCACCCCTCCCCAAAAGCACCATTTTTCGGTCACTGTCACAAATCGGCCGTCGGAAGCACCTGACAATCAAACAGATTCATCAACAGCAACTGAAACAGATGCAAAAAAGACCCGACGCAACGACAGTTCAGGCCAAATAACATCTCCGACTGAAACCGACACCACCGACATCCCCGCTAAACCGGAATATTCCTTATGGGTGATTTTTGCATGGGGCATAGCAGGCGGCCTGATAGCGCTTCTCACGCCATGCATCTGGCCGATGGTTCCTGTCACGGTAGGTTATTTCCTTAATAACCATAGGCGAAAACGCCGGGCTTTTATCGACGCCCTTGTGTATGGCCTGGCTATTATAGCCATATACCTTACGATAGGGATGGCACTGACAGGGATTTTCGGAGTCGGGAAAATATATGAAATCTCCACAGGCCGTTGGGTCAATGTTGCCATCGCCGCCCTGCTGATGCTGTTTGCAGTGTCTTTTTTTGGAGGCATAGAAATCACACTCCCTTCTCAATGGAGCAACAGGGTTGACTCAAAGGCCGAAAAAGCCACCGGTATCGCAGGTATCATTTTAATGGCTCTGACACTCGCCATCGTGTCGTTTTCATGCACGTGCCCTATAATCGGGACACTACTTGTTGAGGCTGCCACAATGGGAAGTTTCACCGGTCCGGCAATAGCGATGGGGGGCTTCGCATTCGCATTGGCACTCCCTTTCTCACTGTTTGCTCTTTTCCCGGCATTGCTCAAACGGATGCCTTCAGCCAATGCGCGTCTTAACTCCGTCAAGATTGTCATCGGATTTGTTGAACTCGCCCTTTCCCTGACATTCCTGTCGATGGCTGACAGAGCCTATGGATGGGGAATCCTCTCTCGTGAAACATTCCTCGCCATATGGACTGTGATCTGCGTGCTCCTCGGGCTTTATCTGCTCGATAAAATCAGATTCGCAAACGACATAAAGCTCCATCATCTCGGAGTCACAAGGCTACTGCTGGCCATAGCATCATGGAGCTTTGCCCTGTACCTGCTTGCAGGCTTATGGGGAGCCCCGGTCGATGCCGTAGAAAACATCATTCCTCCGGCAGCACAAGAGCAGACGGAAATATCCGGCGGCAACATTGATGACAACACTGAAGACTCTACAAACGGTGTTGACAAAAACAGAAGTCAGCAATTCTAATAGCGCAGGCACCATTTTGGGGAAATAACATATTCGCAACCGATAAACAGACAAAAATATGGAACAACATAGCCGACAAGAGAAACTCGAAGCCATCGGAAGAGCCATTGATGTGCTCGACACACTTAGGGTGAAATGCCCCTGGGATGCCAAACAGACAAATGAAAGCCTTAGGGAAAACACCGTTGAGGAGGTTTATGAGCTTTGCGATGCCCTCATCAACGGCGATAATAATGGGATAAAGAAAGAGCTTGGAGATGTGCTCCTGCATGTGCTCTTCTACGCAAAAATAGGAGAAGAAAAAGGTGAATTCGATATTGCCTCTGTGGCCGATGCTTTGGCATCGAAACTAATCTACCGCCATCCACACGTTTACGGTAACATCGAGGCAGACACAGCCCATCAGGTTGAGCTCAACTGGGAGCAACTAAAGCTCAAAGAAAAAGGCGGGAACCGCAGCATCCTTGCCGGTGTACCCTCTGCCTTACCGGCTTTAGTAAAGGCATACCGTATACAGCAGAAAGCCGCCAATGCAGGTTTTGATTGGGAAAAGCCCGAAGACGTATGGGGAAAAGTAAAAGAAGAGATTGCCGAGTTCTCGAAAGAAGCCGAATCGTTTAAAGGGAAAGACAACACCGACGAACACACCATGAGGCAAATGGAAGAGGAAATGGGCGATGTAATCTTTTCAATAATAAATGCGGCACGACTTTACGGGCTTCATCCCGAGAATGCGCTTGAACGCACAAACAAGAAATTCATCACCCGTTTCAACCATATGGAGCAACGGGCAGCTGAAGAGGGTAAAAAATTTGAAAACATGACTCTCGCCGAAATGGAATCATACTGGCAAGAGGCCAAAAGCCTGAAATGACTTTGAGATGTTGCAACCCAGCAATATCACCACACCAATAACCGGAAACCAATCAGCGTTGCCATACGTTCTGTTTAAAGATAATTATGGCTCATGCCGATTCAAATAAACTAACTTTTTTTGACAATGAAAGCATTAAAATTGGCCGCGTTGCTTATGCTCCCGGCAACCTTTGCCGCCGTCGACACTCCATTCGCCGCCACAGCACAGGTGAACCAACTCGACGCCGACATCAATATCATCCCGGATAAGACAGTGAAAACGGATGAAGGGATACGTATATCCCTTTGTATTGTCGGAATCCCGCACACCTCACAACGCATCGATGGAATAGACCTGGTCATGGGTCCCAAACTCGTCAAAGCCACCGATATCGACGGAATCGACTTTGAGCGCTATTTCCAGTTTGAAGATGAAGGGGTGCAAGTCATAGAAGTTGATTTCCCATTTAAAGGCACCCTGCCAAAAAATGCCAAGCTGATTTTCCATACAGCCAAAGGCGACATAGAATCCCCGGCAAAGCAGTAACCTCCGCCACAGTTTCAACATTTAACCCAAGAGCAGACATGAAAGTGTGTGTGACAGAGAAACCGAGTGTTGCGCGTGACATCGCATCCATATTAGGGGCAGATGTCAGGCGCGACGGCTATTTTGAAGGAAACGGTTATAAAGTCACCTGGACATTCGGCCATCTGTGCACACTGAAAGAACCTGCCGACTATACCGAATACTGGAAAAGATGGTCGTTGGGAGCACTGCCCATGCTCCCGGCAAAGTTCGGCATAAAACTCATCCCTGTTGAAAGTTATGAACGGCAGTTCAACGTAATAAAAAGCCTGATTGCCGATGCCGACGAAGTGATAAACTGCGGTGATGCCGGACAAGAGGGGGAACTGATTCAGCGCTGGGTGATGCAGAAAGCCGAAACACGCTGTCCGGTTAAACGGTTATGGATCTCATCTCTGACCGACGAGGCCATACGCGACGGATTCAAACAGCTACGGCCATCGGCTGATTTCGACAACCTTTATTATGCCGGCCTGTCGCGCGCGATCGGCGACTGGATTCTGGGAATGAATGCCACCAGGCTTTATTCTCTGAAATATTCAGAACCTGGAAAAGTATTGTCGATAGGCAGGGTGCAGACCCCCACCTTGGCTCTGCTTGTGCAACGTCATAACGAAATAGCCAGTTTTAAGCCGGAAGATTTCTGGGAACTTAAAACGCTCTATAAAGGGGTGATATTCAACGCCACCGGCGGACGGTTCGACAATGAGGCCTTTGCCCTTGAAGCCGCAGAGAGGATAAAAACGATTCCACTCACAATTACCGATGTAACTGAAAAAAAAGGGAAAGAGGCTCCACCCAGGCTCTTCGATCTAACATCCCTGCAGGTTGAGTGCAACAAAAAATGGGGATGGACTGCCGATGAATCTTTAAAGCTGATACAGAGCCTATATGAGAAAAAAGTGACCACATATCCCCGTGTCGACACAACATATCTTAGCGAAGACATATATCCAAAAGTGCCGGGCATCTTAAAGATGATGACACCATATGCCCCGGTCACTGCCCCGGTTCTTGCCATGCCGAAGCTGCCAAAAAGCAAAAAAATATTCGACAACTCAAAAGTCACCGATCACCACGCAATAATACCCACGGGGCAATCTCCCGCAGTACTGCAAGGCAATGAAAGGCTGCTATATCATCTTATAGCCCAACGGTTCATTGCCGCCTTCTATCCTGATTGCGAGTTCATGTCAACCTCCGTAACTGCTGAAGCTGCCGATGTGAAGTTCAAAGCCACAGGCAAAGTGATAACATCGCCAGGCTGGCGCAATGTATTCGATAAGGAAGCTGAAAAAAGCGAAGGTGATAACGGAGATGACAAAATCCTGCCACCATTCATCAAAGGGGAAAGCGGGCCACATGAACCATCGGTGTTGAAAAAGACCACCCAGCCCCCCAAATACTACACCGAAGGCACTTTGCTGAGAGCAATGGAAACCGCAGGCAAGACTGTTGATGATGAAACACTGCGCGAAGCGATGAAAGAAAACGGCATCGGACGACCTTCGACACGCGCATCCATAATAGAGACCCTCTTCAAACGCAGATATATTTACCGCCAGCGCAAAAACATAATGGTCACACAGGCAGGCATAGACCTCATAAACACCATCAATGAGGAACTGCTAAAAAGCGCCAAGCTAACCGGACTATGGGAAAACAAGCTACGGCAGATTGAACGAGGAAGCTACAGCGCACCCGAATTCATAACCGAGCTGAAAACATTGATACAGGAAATCGTGACAAATGTATTGTCAGACAACTCAATGCGCAAAATTGAGGTCGCCGACGAGGAGAAAAAGCCCAAGCCACCTTCAAATGCCAACAAAGACAACGGAGGGGAGACCAAAAAGCCTGCCGCCAAGAGAAAGCCTCCTGTAAAAAAACTCGAAGAGATAAAATGTCCGCTTTGCGGACAAGGTCACATCCTCAAAGGCCACACAGCCTACGGCTGTTCAGAATTCCGCAACGGATGCCCATTAAAACTCCCGTTTGAAGAATTTGCCTCGGAGCTGACACCGGCAAAACTTTCGGCACAGATTAAAAAAGCATTTAAACAAAAATAACAGGATATAGAGATTGTCTAAATCATCAGCAGGATGCAGAATCTACCGGCCAACGATATAATTCAATGGGGCGCCGTAATAGCCATAGTGCTGATTGCCGCCATAACCATCATTAAAAAAATCATGAAATTCCGCTCTACGGTCAAAAACGGTAAGAATCCAGACTGCGGTTGCGGATGTTGCGGTTGCGATGCCGGTTGCGCACTCCGCGATAACAACTCCATTCATAAATCTAACCAACACAAAAGCAATGGATAATAAAACTTTCCAAAACCTGCTTGCCCAGCGAATGAAGTGCGACAACGAGGCTGCAGCACGTCTAATAGAGGGATTCGGGATAATCATACGGGAGCAATGCTCAAATGCAGGAAAAGTAGCCATACCTGGTTTCGGATCGTTTGAAGGAGAGAAACACGATGAGGAAGTATCAACCGACCTTACTTCAGGACGACGGATGCTGCTCCCTCCTTCAATTGAAGTGAAATTCTCAGCAGGAAGTCTTTTAAAACGCAAAATAAAGGAGGCAATGCAATGAAAACCATGCCATTACCGGAAATAATCACATCATTAGTGAGAATCAATGGCTGCAATGAGAGCCTCGCATCTGCTTTTTTAAATGAATTTGCAACTTTAATTGCTGAGGGACTTGCCGATAGCGGCAATGTCACAATAAAAGGGATCGGGACTTTCAAGCTCATTGAACTCGCCGACGATATCGCCATAGAATTCGCACCGGACCAATCACTTGCTGATGCAGTCAATGCCCCATTCTCAATATTTGAGCCGGTTGAACTTGACGATTGTGTCACTGCCGATATGCTCGACGAGACACAGGAATCTCCAAATGAAGATAAGGCACCAGACACCACTGATACAACCATACCTACAGACTGTTTAACAGAGCCTGACGCCATATGCCAACATGGCAGACCGATACAACCTGAAACAGACGTACCGAAACAGTCAACACCTCCAGGCATCCCCCCTATCCCACCAATTTCTCATATCGAGAGCAAAACGCCCCCCCCTACTGAACGCATTCAACCCGCAGGAGATAACACAGCATGCATGCGCTCAGGGCTAAACCCCAGAACGCAGATTCAAGGAAACCAGCCACATACACCTGAGCGGTTGTCGGAATCCAATGGAAACACTCCATCAGACAGTAGCGATACAACCGCTACACCTGTAACGCGTGAAAAAATAATAGAAAAAGAGCATCTGGTGAAGGTAGTCGACAAATCCCGACACCCTTTCAATATCGTCATTGCATCGGTAATTTCTCTAATCGCAGGTTTGGTTCTCGGATATTTCGCCTATGGCAGAATAAACCTAACAGGCGTCAAGAGTGTTAACATTTCAGCCGAAGATGTGAAAGTGATACATCAGGTTGCCGGCAGCAATGTGGAGGGAGTGACAAGCGAAGCCCCTTCAGAAAGCATGACTCAGTCAGCATCACCGGATTCAATCACATATACAGCCAATTCCATTGCTACCGAATCCGAGGCATATGATAAGGCCGATATGGCGGCGGAAGCAAGAGGTGCAGCTGACATCAAGGAAGATGCAACACGGGTGGTGACCGATACGGTTAAGAGTAACCGTTACCTTACCACAATGGCCATGAAGCATTATGGAAAGAAAAAATTCTGGGTTTATATCTACGAGGAGAACAAGGAGAAACTGCAAGACCCCGATATGATTCCTGCCAACACGGTGGTAGTCATTCCTCCCGCATCGAAATACGGCATCCAGCCAGGCAATCCCGCCAGCGAAGCCGACGCCGAAAAGCGTGCAGCCGAAATAGCGAAACGTCAACACTAAAAATGGCTAAATCTTAATAACGGTTTACTCTTGATAGATAAAATTAACAGTATTTTTTCACATTAACGCGGGTCAATTACCTATTTTTGCATCACTATTCAGCGGCTCTACACCTCCTCTTCAGCCATTCCATATAGGTATGCCGGTAAGAGAAGGCGGTTATTCGCGGATAGTCGGATTTGAACAAAAAAATGAATCATATAACTGTACTTTTCTATGAGTGAAACGGTAAATATCCGCGAGTTAAACGAACTCGTAGCGAGCAAAAACGACTTTGTTAACCTGATTACCCGGGGCATGGACCAGACAATCGTCGGCCAGAAACACCTCGTCGAATCACTCCTTATAGCTCTGCTTTCTAACGGCCATGTACTTCTTGAAGGCGTGCCGGGCCTGGCCAAAACATTAGCTATCAAAACACTGGCCCAACTCATCGATGCAAAATACAGCCGCATCCAGTTCACTCCCGACCTGCTGCCGGCCGACGTTATAGGCACCATGGTCTACAGTGTAAAGTCTGAACAGTTCCAGGTTAAGAAAGGCCCGATTTTCGCGAATTTCGTTCTTGCCGATGAAATCAACCGCGCTCCGGCAAAAGTGCAGTCCTCCCTTCTTGAAGCGATGCAGGAGCGCCAGGTAACAATCGGCGACAATACATTCCAGCTCGATGAGCCGTTTCTGGTGATGGCCACACAAAACCCCATAGAACAGGAAGGCACCTACCCCCTGCCAGAAGCACAGGTTGACCGTTTCCTGTTGAAAGTGGTAATCGGCTACCCGACCCGTGAGGAGGAGAAAATCATCATACGCCAAAACATCACAAACGAGAAAAAAAATGTGATGCCGCTGCTGAAACCCCACGAAATCACCGAGGCCCAGAAGATTGTTGAACAGATTTATATCGACGAAAAAATCGAGCGTTATATCGTCGACATAGTGTTTGCCACACGTTTTCCTGCAGACTACGGATTGAAAGACCTCACCGGCATAATCGGATTCGGGGCATCTCCACGCGCATCGATTTCATTGGCACGGGCAGCCCGCTCCTATGCCTTCCTGCGCCAGCGCGGATATGTGATTCCTGAAGATGTGCGTGCCGTCTGCCACGATGTGATGCGCCACCGCATCGGCCTGACATATGAGGCAGAAGCTAACAACATCACCGCCGACGAAATAATCTCTGAGATTCTCGACAAAGTGGAGGTGCCTTGACCAGGCGCCTCCCATAGCATTGGCCACCCCAAAGCTATCAGGCACTACCTCCATAAAATCTCATAATTCCCCCTACTAACCGAATTTTGGAAATCAGATGGATGCCAACGAGCTGCTGAAAAAAGTCAGAAGAATAGAAATCAAGACACGCGGACTGTCGCAGAATATTTTTGCCGGAGAATACCACTCTGCATTCAAGGGGCGGGGTATGACATTCTCTGAAGTAAGGGAATACCAATATGGCGACGACATCCGCGATATTGACTGGAATGTCACAGCCCGCCATAACCACCCGTATGTGAAAGTCTATGAAGAAGAGCGCGAGCTGACGGTAATGCTGCTGGTCGATGTCAGCGGATCCCGTCTATTCGGTGCCGTAGGTGAGGAAAAACGCGAAATGATTGCAGAAATCGCCGCAACGCTGGCATTCTCGGCCATACAGAACAACGATAAAATAGGGGTAATCTTCTTCTCAGACAAAATAGAGAAGTTCATTCCGCCGAAAAAGGGCAGGAAACATATCCTCTTCATAATCCGGGAATTGCTTGATTTCACCCCCGACAACAAAGGCACAGACATAGCCATGGTGCTCAGGTATTTCACCGATGCACTGAAAAAGAGATGCACAACTTTCCTGATTTCCGATTTCATCGACGACAAAGACTATTACAAGGCCCTTTCGATAGCATCTAACAAACACGATGTATATGGCGTTCAGGTCTATGACAAACGCGACTCCCAGATTCCCGATGTCGGGCTGATGCGGGTTCGCGACCTCGAAACCGGAGCCGAGCAATGGATTGACACATCGTCGAAAAAAGTGCGCAACGAATACCAGCGATGGTGGTATGAGCGGCAGCAACGCATGTCTGACACACTGAAACGTTGCCGGGTCGGGTCTGCATCAGTAGCAACTGACGAAGACTATGTGACGGCTCTAATGGGGCTTTTCAAACGCAGAGGCTGACATATACGGCATAAACGGTGGAATCTATTTTGATTAAAACAGCATGAAGATAACAAAATCATATATAGCCGGAATTGCATTGCTGGGCGCCGCGATAGCGGGCACAGATACAGCCACGGCCAAGATGTCGGTAAAAGCATCTGTAGACTCATCGCAAATGGTCATGGGTCAACAGATGGCAATAAAACTCGACATTCTCGACAATGCATCAAAACCGGGCCAACTGGTAATCGACAAAGAGGCATTCCCTAAAGAGGTCGAGGTTATCGATTGGGTCTATGGCGACACAACCGACCTTGGCAACGGGCTTGTGGAAATGCAGCGCGCGCTCGTAATCCAGTCGTTTGACTCGGGCGTGTATGTCATTCCGCCTTTTATGATGGTCAACGGTCCCGACACAGTGCGCAGCAACGAGCTGACTTTGAAGGTCAATCCCGTTGATGTCAGCCAAATGTCAGACATAAATCCGTTAGCCCCTCCGGCTAAATTCCATTCCAGATGGTATGACTGGCTACCCGACTGGATAACAGACTACTGGGCATGGATTCTATTGGGACTTGTAGTTATTGCCGCCGGCATATGCGCCTACCTTATTCTCACAAAGAAAGTGGCAGTCAACATTATGCCGCAGAAAAAACGCCTGCCCCCAGACCGGATTGCCCTCGACCGTCTCACAGCCCTGAAAGAGGAACAGCTTTGGGAACGAGGCCAAGAGAAGGAATACTACACACAGCTAATCGATATCCTGCGCGAATATCTTCAGGAACGTTTCGGCATAAACGCCATGGAAATGACCTCCTCTCAAATTATGAAGGCCCTGCAGGCAAACGAAGAGACACGTATGCCAAAAGAATATATGCGCAAAGTGGTAGAGATTGCCGACTATGTGAAATTCGCCAAAGTGCGGCCTATGCCCGACGACAACGTGCGTTCACTTCAGAATGCCATGCAGTTTGTTGAGGAAACCCGCCCTGTTGAGCCTGTTGCCGAGGAAGCGGAAAACTCTTCCGCCAACCACACTGCCGCAGAGCCCTCCGATACGACACAAAATAACCAACCCTCAAAAGGAAAGGAGACCAAATGATGCACTTCGCCCATCCCGGACTTCTGTGGCTATTCCTGATTTACGCGCCACTGATTGCATGGTATGTGTGGAAACACCGCACAGCCTATCCTTCTTTGGGGGTATCTACCACCGGGCCGTTCAAACGGCTCCGGCGCCCTATGAAGCAATATATGCTCCACGGACTGTTCGTGCTCCGTCTGCTTGCAATAGGATGCCTGATTATAGTGCTTGCGCGTCCACAGACCCGCGACGCATGGCGCACATCCAAAACCGAAGGAACCGACATGGTCATCGCCCTCGACATATCATCGAGTATGCTTGCACGCGACTTCAAGCCCGACCGTCTGGAAGCAGCAAAGAAAATAGCGGCAAAATTCATCAATGGCCGCGAAAACGACAACATGGGTCTGGTTGTATTCGCAGGAGAGGCATTCACCGGTGTGCCTATGACTACAGACCGTGCTGCCCTGACAAACTACGTCAACGCCCTTAACCGCGAGATGCTTGAAGACGGCACAGCCATCGGCGACGGCCTTGCCACATCTATAAACCGCATAAAAGAAGGCAAAGCAAAGTCAAAGAGCATCATCCTGCTCACAGACGGATCCAACAATACCGGTATCGTAGCCCCCCTGACAGCCGCTGAAATCGCCCACAAAATGGGGATAAAAGTCTACACCATCGGAATCGGAACCAACGGAACCGCCCCCTACCCCCAAGTCAACATGTTCGGACGGATAGAATATGTGCCCATGCCTGTGGTAATCGATGAAACCACACTGAAACAGATAGCGGAAATCACCGGCGGCAAATATTTCCGTGCCACAGGCAACAAAGTGCTGTCGGAAGTGTTTGAGGAAATCGACAAACTTGAGAAAACGGAACTCGATGTGCGCCATTTCTCACATACCGAAGACTGCTACCTTCCTTGGGCCCTTCTGGGTCTCGGGCTGTTCCTGCTGGAACTTCTGCTACGACAGACCTATCTCAGAACCATCCCCTGATGCTGAATCCGACGGCGCATAACCCATATGATCACATATGACTGCCGACGTCACCATATAACGAATCTGACAAGAAATTATGACTTTCGCATATCCATATCTGCTCTATCTGTTGCTGCTGATACCGGTGCTATTCGGGCTTTGGTATTGGGCGCGCGTATCCCGGAAAGCCAAACTGCGCCGTTACGGACAGCTGAAGCATCTCGAACCGCTAATGCCCGACGCATCAAAATATATGCCTGCGGTTAAAATCTCGCTCGAACTTCTTGCTTTGGCGGCGCTGATTGTAGCCGTTGCCCGTCCACGCGCAGGAGAGAAAGAGGAGGTTGAAAACACCTCCGGGATAGAGGTGATGATTGCATTTGACGTGTCAAGATCAATGCTGGCATCGGCCAGCGACGACCCCAACGGGGTTTCACGTCTGCAGCGAGCCAAATATATCCTCAACCGTCTGATCGACAAGCTCGACAACGACAAGGTGGGGCTGATTGTTTTCGCCGGGGAAGCCTACACCCAACTGCCGATAACCACCGATTTCCTTTCGGCACGGATGTATCTCGACGAAATTTCAACCGATATGGTTCCGACACAGGGCACAGCCATCGGCACAGCCATCAACATGTCAATCAACTCATTCTCAACCGATGAAGACATCAACAAGGCGATTATCGTAATTACAGACGGTGAGAACCATGAGGGAGATGCAATGGAGATGGCGCAATATGCCAAGAGCCTCGGCATAGAAGTTGATGTAATCGGAGTCGGCTCTCTCAAAGGAGCACCAATCCCTATCGACAGCCGACGCGGGGAATTCCTGCATGATGCCTCAGGCGCACCCGTCACCACCTATCTCAATGAAGCCATGGCAAAAGAAATCGCTAAGGCCGGCAACGGAACATACATCAACGGATCCAGTTCAAAGGCTGTTGACCAGCTTATCGGGCAACTCGACAAAATTAAGAAATCCGACCTTAAACATGTGAGCTACAAAGCAAGTGCCGAACAGTTCCCAGTGTTCGTGTGGATAGCACTCATACTGCTTGTCATCGACATGTGTGTGCTCCCGGGCAAGATTTCATGGCTCAGGAAATTCACTTTCTTCAGCAAATAAAACACTCTCTTGAAGTCACAGACCTACATGACAATGAAACGTATTAAAAATATACTCGCATATATGGTGCTGGGAATAGGTTCGGCGATTATGGCCGCGTCGTGTCACAGCGATGATGACGCCACCCCTGCGACTATCTCCACAAAACGTGAGCGCAACTCAATCAAAGAGGGTAACGACCTCTATGGCAAACAACGTTATGCAGAAGCTGAAGTTGCCTATAAAAAAGCCCTTGAAGAGAATCCTGAAAACGCCACGGCGCAGTTCAACCTTGCGTCGGCATATCTCAAACAACGAGGCGAAGACCTTACCAACAAAGAGGATTCATTGATACGCACCGCCGACGGTATGCTTGCAAAAGTGGCGCAGAACCCCGACAGGAAGTTGGCCGAGAACTCATTCTACGACCGCGGCAATGTCGCTTATAAATCTGAAGACTATGCCGCAGCCATAGAACACTACAAAAACGCATTACGCCGAAATCCCGATAACGACCAGGCTCGCCAGAACCTGCGTCTGGCACAGCTGAAAAAGCAGGAACAAGACCAGAATCAGCAAAATCAGGATCAGAACAAAGATCAACAGCAAAACCAGGACCAGCAGCAGAACCAAGACAAGCAACAAAACGAAAATCAAGACCAAAACCAGGATAAAAATCAGGATCAAGATAAGAACCAAGACCAGAACCAGCAGAATAAGCAAGACCAAAGCCAAGACAAACAGCAGCCTCAGCAACAACAGCAAGGCGGTCTGAGCGATGCCAGCGCACAGCAGATTCTCAAAGCCATGGAAGACAAAGAGAACGGCACGCGCCAGAAGGTTGAACTTATGAAGCAGGGGGAAGAAAAACGTGCTAACCGCCGCACTACAGACAAGCCCTGGTAAGCACAGGGGGAGATATGCCGCCTGAAAGACGGACGGCCAGACGATTCAACTATTTCGATTCAGGTAAAGAAGATAACATATGAAAAAGCTGTTAACGACATTGGCTTTATTATTGGGGGTAATTGCAGCGGTGTCAGCACAGACATCGTTTCAGGTCGTGCCCCCGCGCAACGTTATTGCCGGGAATGTCTTTTATGTGACCTACAGGCTGACCAACGGCGACGGCAGCAGTCTAAGCGCGCCCCCGATCAGCGGATGCAAACTGCTGTCGCCACGGCCCGGTGTCAGCACCATGCAATCAATGCAGATAATCAACGGGCACCAGACTTCAAGCACTACGGAAGATTACACTTTCACCTACCGTGCGGAAAAGGAAGGAACTTACACCATTGCGGAAGCATCTATTGTTTCGGGCGGTAAAACCTACCGCACCAACAGCGCCACGTTCAAAATCCTGCCTCCCGACAAAAAACAGGGAGCATCGGGCAATAACAGCGGTTATGGAAACGGCTACGGTTCTCCCCGTGTCGACAATCTCGACAGCCAGGATTCACAGGCACAAATCGGGAAAAACGACATATTCGTCAGAGTAATATTAAACAAAAGCCATGCCTACGAAGGTGAAGCCATTGAATGCACCCTGAAGCTCTACACTAAATTCGAGCGCATCAACTCGTTCATGATGACCTCCCCCCCGACATTCGACGGCTTCCTGATTGAGGAACTCGACACCCAGGCCGCACTGAACGATGTGGAACACTATAACGGACAGAACTACATAACCGCCGTTCTGAAAAAATGCATCATCTTTCCGCAGAAATCGGGTAAGCTCACCATCAACTCAGGGAAATACGACTTGAGCGTAGTTCAGCTCGAAAGGGTGTCAAACGGATTCTTCATATCGGCGCGTCCGGTTGAAAAAGAGGTTCATCTGCAACCTTTCACCCAAAGCGTCAACATCACTCCCCTGCCCCAGCCCGCACCCGCATCATTCTCCGGCGCTGTCGGCCAGTTCAAGTTTGAAAGCAACCTTAGCAACACAGAGCCACGCACCGGCGAGGCTGTGTCGCTGCGCTACATAATAACCGGCACAGGTAACATCAAATTCCTGAAAGCGCCCAAACCGTCGATACCCAATGAGTTTGAGCAATACACGCCAAAAACGGAAGAAAACACGCGTGTCACCGGTAACAATATGACCGGCACTGTGATGGTCGACTACACAATAGTGCCACAGAGTGTAGGAGAATTCAAAATACCGCAACAGGAATTCTCATATTTCGATCCCGCCAAGAAGGAGTATGTTACCGTCAACGCCCCGGGCTATACAATGAACATAGCCAAAGGCTCAGGCACAACCATGAGCGCCGACCAACGCGACATAGAAGCTAAAAACACAGACATACACCACATAAAACTAGGAGACAAAGGGCTGAGCCACGACCACCGCCCGATGGTGCGCTTCTGGTGGTATTGGGCTATTTTCGGTTGCTTGGCGGCCATCATGCTCGGAAGTTTCTGGATATACCGACGTCAGCTCAAAATGGATGCCGACGTGGCCGGCAGACGCACATCCCGGGCCAACAAAGTGGCACGCAGACGCCTGAAAGCCGCCGAAGGATTCATGAAAGCCCACAAGAGCGAACTCTTCTACGAAGAGACCCTTAAGGCCTTGTGGGGCTATCTAAGCGACAAACTCAACATGCCGGCTTCGCAACTGACACGGCAGAATATCGTTGACACTCTCTCTGAACGAGGTGTTGAGACTGCCGTAACTGATAAAGTGATAAATCTGCTCGACAAGTGCGAAATGGCCCGTTACACCCCCGATTCCTCTCTCGATTCATCGGTAGAGGCGCTATACAACGAAGCGACAGACACAATCAACGCCATGGAGAAAGCCAAACTCACACGATAATCATTATGAAAACCATCATATTCAACCTATTTGCAGCAATCCTGGCGCTCAGTGGGCCAATAGCCTACGGTCAGACCCCCATGTCATCTGACAACGGAACGACACCCGACAGCATTTCAACCGTTGCTGAAACTGCAACATCTGCCGGGCAGCCCCTGGCAACCCGCTCAGGCGAAGAGCTCGCGCAATCAGGAGATTCAGCATATGCAGCCGACAACTTCGTGCTTGCCAGGGAGCTTTACACTGAAGCCATGAAAACCGGCGGCTCATCTGCCGTTCTGTTCTATAACCTCGGAAATGCATATTACCGGCAAGGGAATCTTGGGAAAGCCATCGTCAACTATGAACGTGCATTGAAACTCGATCCTACCAATGCCGACGCGCGCGAAAACCTGGCATTCGTGAAATCCAAAATAACCGACCGTCAGATTGAAGAAGGCTCGATTATGACAACCTTGTGGCACAACATTGTCGGAGTGTTCACAGCCGATGCCTGGGCATGGATTGCCGTGACTTTGTTTGCATTATTCCTTGGCGCATTGTCGGCATATCTTTTTTCATCGGTCATCATAGTGAAAAAAATCTGTTTCTTTGGCGGAATAGTATTGTTTCTGCTTTGCGGGGCATCGATTATCGTATCTTTCGCTGCCGCCGACAGAATGGAAAACGATACCGATGCCATAATCCTGCCACCCTCCGCGCAACTATCCACCACACCAAGGGAAGCCCGCACACGCAGTGAGGAGGCATTCCTGCTCCATGAGGGCACGAAAGTGGAAATTGTCGACTCTGTGGCTACAACATCCGACGGGAAATGGTATGAAGTAAAAGTAGGAACAGGCGACCGGGCATGGATAAAGGCATCTGAGGTGGAACGCATATAACACCTTTCAGACCGATTCAGAAGCTCTGTAGGCCGGTTTCACCCACAGCCGCGGCACTATGTTGAAAATTATTTCAGCAGCATCGGCAAAAGGAACTCTTTGACATTCCTGCAATTACACCTCTTAGGCGAATTTATGTGTTTTATAACACATATAAAGCATTTGGAAAAGTCAAACATTCCTTTTAAATTAGTGACGTAATAATCTTAATACTCACCCATAAAAACATAAGATCATGACAAAGACAATCACTTTCAACGATCTCCGCCGCGTAAAAGACAGTTTGCCCGACGGCGCAACCCACCGCATCGCCGACGAGCTTCATATAACCGTACAGACCGTCCGCAACTATTTCGGCGGCTCAAACTATGAATATGGGAAAAACTGCGGTATGCATATCGAACCGGGGCCCGACGGAGGCATCGTAGTGCTCGACGACACAACCATCTACGACAAAGCCCTCGCCATTCTTGAAGAGGAGGAGATGAAAAAAGAACAATAAGATGCGGGAGATTTCCCCTACCCATCAGAAAAGAAAATATCGCGCCCTGAGGATGCTGCATGAAAATGTGGAACCGGGGGTGCGATATTCTTAGTTAGAATCCGGCAAACGCCACCAATGCCATCAATCAAACATAAAAAACCATGACACCCGACAGACTGATAACCCTGGCCATACACACATATGAACGGGCGCTTCCCGTCAAGAGCCTCCTCGAAAGAGAAGGAATCTATGTGGAGCTTAACAACGTGAATCTTGCCGCTCCCGTGGTTTCTCCAGGTGTCAGACTACGGATAAAAGAATCTGACCTGCCGTTAGCCCTGCGCATAGTTGAAAATATGGATATTTTCACTGCCCACGACGCAACAATGGCTGGCAAAGGGGTAATGCTCGTGCCTACCGATTTCACACCATTATCATTATCAGCGGCAAAACTGGCAATGCAATTAGCTGCAAAGCAGAAATGGGAAATCGAATTCCTGAATGCCTTCATCTCTCCGGCAAACCGCGACACTGTGCAGCTCTCAGACGCATATGACTATGAACTTGCCGACATTGCCGCCACACGGCAGTTGCAAAGTGAAGCCGAAACGCTTATGAAACGCTTCACCGCCAAAATAATGGAATCGATCAAATCGGGAGAGGTGCCGGCAGTCAAATTCACATCAAAAATATGCGAAGGGATTCCTGAAGAGGTGATTCTGGAATATATCCGTGAAGAAAAGCCCCAAATGGTGGCAATGGGCACACGTGAAACCAACAAAAAAGAGGAGGAACTCATCGGAAGCGTAACTGCCGAAGTGCTCGACGGTTGCCGCATACCGGCATTCACCATCCCTGAGAATGTTAATCTGAAACTGTTTGCCGACATGCACGACGTAGCCTTTTTCTGCAACCTCGACCAGGAGGATATGTTGGCGCTCGATTCACTCTACCGCATGTTTCCCGACCTCAACCTGAACGTCACACTGATTGACATCCCTTCAAAACGGTTCCGGACCGGACAGCCAGACAAAGCCCGCCAGAACCTGCTCGATTACTGCCGCAACCATTATGAAGGTTATGCATTCTCAATGCGCACAATCGAGCCGAAATCCCTTTCAGAGGAGTTCCGCAATCTCGAGCATGAGATTCCGTTCCAGATGCTTTGTATGCCCAACAAACGCAAAAACGTGATTGCCCGCGTATTCAACCCCAGTCTCGCCCACCGCATCTTATTCAGTGCCGACATTCCGATGATGGTCATACCGGTCTGACGTTTTAGCACACATCCCGTTGTATGAAGCTCTCAAAGAAATCCTCACTATTATCGAATCTGCAATTTGTGTTGGAAGCCCACATTATCAACTGGCCGTGGCCTTCCCACGCAGAACATAGCCGACGACGCAGAGCGGCAAGAGGCCGCTATCTGCGTCGGTTCCTGCAACCTTTGACTGATGAGTTCCGCAACATCGAGCCGGACCTGCATCCTGCCGAACCCGAACCGGAGAGGATTTTCACCATCTGGCTGCAAGGAGAGCAGGATATGCCACCGGTTGTAAAAGGCTGCATTGAAAGTATGCGCCGCAATACCGGTAAAGAAGTCGTTGTGCTTGATGCGGAATCACTTTTCCGATGGATTGACTTACCACGGTTCATCGTTGACATGTGGAAAAGCGGCCATATGCGGGCGGCGCATTTCACCGACATCTGCCGTGTGGCATTGGTCTACCGACATGGCGGCTATTGGTTCGATGCCACAGCATTGGCCACAGGCCAGATGCCACATTGGATAGAAAACGCCGACGTATTCCTCTACGAGACGCGCACTGACCCGGTGACATTCCATATAGGATTCCAAAACTGCTTCATACGGTCGCAGAAAGGCAATTTCCTGATGAAGGCGTGGCTTCATGCAATAATAACCTATTGGCAGAACGTCGGCTATCCGAAAGCCTATATGATCCACCAGGTTATACTCGATTTCATTATCGAAAACGACCCTCGCTGCAAAGCCATCTACGATCAGATGCCACATGCCGAACAGCAACCCACCCATCAGCGATGGTGGGCATATGGCCTCGAACCATTCAATGAACAGAAATGGGAACAAATAGCAAATCTCGCCCCGTTCCAGAAAACGCGCCATAGCGACAACCCTTTTGAAGTTGCCGGAAGTTTCCGCGACGTAATCATGCGCAGACTTCTGTCGCTACCGGCGGAACCTGCAACAGACTCCAGTTCCCCAAAATCACAACCAGACATAAAATAGCGCACCATGAACAACAAGACGCCATCGTTGAGCATCATAATGCCTGTATATAACGTTGAGCGCTATCTGCGCGAAGCGGTCGATTCGGTGATTGCACAGACATTCACCGACTGGGAGCTGATTCTCATCGATGACGGTTCACCCGACAACTGCCCAGCAATCTGCGACAGCTATGCCGCCGCAGACCCACGAATAAGGGTCATACATAAAGCTAACGGCGGCGTGTCGGTTGCCCGTAATGCGGGGATAGCTGCCGCCAAAGGCAACATTATAGGATTCGTTGACAGCGACGACACTATCGAACCGGAAATGTATTCAAAAATGATAGATGCGTTAGAGGCTGCCGATGCTGATGCTGCAATCTGCGGTTACCGTTTCAAATGGCGCAACCGTGACAAAACCAAGCTGCCGCAACTGGGTAATCAGGTCATACATCACGCTGGAATAATGAAAGCTCTTCTTGAGAACAAGGAGATTGAAAGCTATCTGTGGGACAAAATCTACCGGCGGCATGTAATAAATGCCGATATGCCGGCAGGAGCGGAATATGAAGACCTCGCAGTGATGCACCATTGGATGCACAACGTTGAAAAACTGGCGGTAGTGGCAGAGCCTTTGTATAATTACCGTATGCGGAGGTCGAGCATCGTTTATAAACCTTCAGCCAAAACCCGCATCGATAGAATACGGGCCGATATTGACCGCGTTGATTTCTACCGATTGCATCCGGTCAACGGAATATCACAGGGTGAATTGGCGGCATCAGTCGTGAAAGGAGCAGTCGGAGCGGCAAAGCATATCGCCAGATATTGCAAAGACAATGCTGTAATAAAGTCTTCGTTCAATGAAATAATCGACCTGTCTAAGAATTATTTTGACATAGCCTCCAAATCCGTAACGCTGCCGGCTAAGACCCGACGACGGTATGAACGCCTTTGCAAACATCCACTCCGTTTCATGCTCACCATGCGCATGGGCAGATTATTCCAGCCATCGCGATTGAAAAAAGAGAACGACCGCTTTGAATAAAAAACACATTCCAATGGCACGACCTAAGAAACCGAGAGTGTCACTGTTGGTGACCACATATAATTCACCCCGCTATCTCGAACTGTCCATACGCAGTATCTTCAACCAACGCCGGCTTCCAGATGAAATCCTGGTAGCCGACGACGGCTCAGGTGAGGAAACACGGCTGCTGGTAGAGGAACTCGCCGCTGAATCCTTCGTACCTCTGCGGCACATATGGCATCCCGATAAGGGGTTCAGGGCAGGAGCAATCAGGAATAAAGCCATCGAAGCCGCAAATGGCGATTATATCATACAGATTGACGGCGACATAATTCTGCATCCATCATTCGTAGGCGACCATATGCGAATGGCAAAACGCGGAAGATTCGTATGTGGAAGCCGTGTCATCATAGACGAGCAATTGACCGGAGAAATACTCCGAACCGGCAGAATTGAATTAAAACCGGGAGAACCGGGATTAAAAAGTTCTCTCAACGGACGCAGACTGCCATTTTTAACACCGTTTTTCAAACGTTACAAAGCAAGCGACGGAGCATATGTCAGAAGCTGCAACATGGCGTGTTGGCGCGAAGACCTGCTGAAAGTCAACGGATACAATGAAGATATAACAGGCTGGGGTCGCGAAGACTCAGAGCTGTCGTGGCGGCTAATCAATGCGGGGGTAAAAAAGCGTTTCCTGAAATTCGGTGGCATAGAATATCACCTCCATCACAACGAAAACGCCAAAGACCGGGATACACGCAACATCGAGTTGATGGAACACACACGCACAGCGCGGCTCACATGGGCGAAAAACGGCATTTTCAAAGAAGGGAATTAACCTGTAGAAAAGATTGTCATAAGATATGAAACCTGCTGAAACCCTATCGGTAGCAAAATGGCAACAAGAACTCCAAGCTGCCGCCCAACCCGGAAAGACAGCCATATTGAGCAGCTTCTTTAAAACTGGCAAAGGGGAATATGGCGAAGGCGACACGTTCATCGGCGTCACAGTACCGGCCAACCGTGCCGTATCGCGCCGTTATGCATGGCTCTCGCTCGATGAAATATCAGAGATGATTGACAGCGAAGTGCATGAATTCCGCCTCGGCGGAATGCTTGCGCTGGTTGAGCGCTACAGGAAAGCCCGAACCGACGCAGACCGCAACGCCGTTGTTGATTTCTATCTTGCCAACGGCCACAAAGCCAACAACTGGGATTTGGTCGACCTAAGCTCCCCATATATCTTAGGCGCTGAAATCGCCGCCGGACGCCGCACCGGCCAAATCGACCGGCTCATAGCCTCCGGCAATCTGTGGCGTCAGCGTATCGCCATGGTCTCGATGCTCAATCCTGTGATGAAACATGGCGATACAGCCATGGCCACCGCTACCGCCTCGAAACTCATCACCCATCCCCACGACCTGATGCGAAAGGCCGTAGGCTGGGTGCTCCGAGAAGTCGGCAAAAAAGACATCGACGCCCTGCTCCGTTTCCTTTCCACCCACATCGCCTCAATCTCAGCCACAACCCTGAGCTACGCCACCGAAAAACTCCCCAAAGAAGAGCGTCTCCACTGGCGCACCCTCCGCCGCACCTCCCAATCCCCATCCACCTTGGCTACCCCCCAATAAAAATGTGTTTGAATTTAACTCAAATATAAATTGAGCAGATTATACTACCGGCGGCGTGGTGGTTGGCGGTGAGGGGCGGAGGGGAAGAGGCGGCGGATTATGTCGGGGCGGTGAAGGCGGTTGAGAGAGGCTATGATTCCTTGGCGGTAGGCACGGTCATACCAGAAAAAATACTGGCGCTGGGCGAGTTTCTCTTCGGGACGGATGGCGGTGAATATCTTCTCTCCGGTGTAGGGATGGCAGCCTGAATAATATATTTCCGTGGCCACTGTCATTGGGGTGGGTGTGAAATCCTGCACCTGTTCGAGGTGGAAATCGAGCTGCCGGGTCTTTATGGCCAGCTCGGCCATATCTATTTCCGTGCAACCGGGATGCGATGAGATGAAATAAGGAATCAGTTGCTGGCGCAGGTTGTCGCGCTCGTTGATACGGTCGAATATCTTCTTGAACTCATAAAACAGGTTAAACGACGGCTTGCGCATAACTTGCAAAACCCGCTCTTCGGTGTGTTCCGGCGCCACTTTCAGACGCCCGCTAACATGGTTGCGAATCAGTTCTTCATTATAGCGTCGGTTGGCTGCATCGATTTTCGGATTACCCGTCGGGTGCATCGAAAGGTCGTAACGCACACCGCTCCCGATAAACGATTTCTTCACCTCCGGCAAGGCATCAACGGCATGATATATGTCGAGCAGCTGACGGTGGTCGTTGTTGAGGTTCGGGCAAGGCTTAGGATGCAGACAGCTCGGACGCATACACTTGCGGCAGATTGCAAGGTCTTTGCCGCCCATAGCATACATGTTTGCCGAAGGGCCTCCCAGGTCAGAGATATATCCTTTGAAGCCATCCATACGAACCACCTGTCTGACTTCACGCAGAATCGAGTCTTTGCTGCGCGAGGCTATGAATTTGCCCTGGTGGGCTGAAATAGTGCAGAAAGCACACCCCCCGAAGCAGCCCCGGTGCATGTTGACCGAGAACTTAATCATGTCGAATGCCGGAATGCGCTTCCCTTTATAGCGGGGATGGGGCAAACGTGTGTATGACAGGTCAAACGAGTGGTCAATCTCTTCCGACGTCATAGGTGGATGCATCGGATTTATCCTCACCACGCGGTTTCCGTGTGGCTGCCACAACGTCGCACCCTCATAGCGGTTTGACTGCTGCTCGATATGCATGAAATTTTCCGACTGCTTGATTTTATGGCGCTTGCATTCTTCAAACGAAGTGAGGATGATATTGTCGCCGTCAGCGGCAGGCATCGAAGAGAGCGGCTGCAACACGGCGGTCTGTTTCAACGATTTAATCTCCCCTACCGGCACACCGCTATCGAGCAACCGCGCCAGTTCGAGCACAGGCTTTTCCCCCATGCCGTAAATAACCATATCCACCGGGGCATCAAGCAATATCGACGGGCGAAGACGGTCCTGCCAATAATCATAATGTGAATTCCGACGGAGCGACGCCTCGATGCCTCCGGCAATAACCGGCACATCGGGATAAAGCTTGCGCAGGATTTCGGAATAGACTATCGTGGGATAGTCGGGGCGCATCCCATGCCGCCCGTCGGGGGTATAGGCGTCATCGCTGCGCCGCCGCCGCGCTGCAGTGTAGTGGTTGACCATAGAGTCCATAGCCCCGGCAGAAACCCCGAAGAAGAGGCGCGGACGACCGAATTTGCGGAAGTCGCGCAGGTCATCCTGCCAGTTGGGTTGCGGCACGATGGCCACACGGTAACCTCCCACCTCCATAAGGGTGCGCCCTATCACAGCCGCACCGAATGAGGGATGGTCAACATAAGCGTCCCCGGAAAATATCACAACATCGACTTCATCCCAACCCCTAAGTTTAGCCTCCTTCACCGAAGTGGGCAACCAGTCTGTCAAATTATGTTGTTGCATACGGCAAATATCAAGAACGGGTTTTGAGCAATTCCTCCATTTTGATTATCTCGTCGCGCAACCGGGCCGCCTCCATAAATTCCATGTTTTTGGCAGCAGCAACCATTTCGGTGCGCATCCGGGTTATAGAGCGTTGCATTTCATCCACACTCATATAAGGAATGACCGGGTCGGCCGCGATGTTGACACTTGTGGTGTATTCACTTTCATATGGCAACGGGGAAGCCACAGCCTGGCGGTTCTGACGCCCACCTTTTGGCGTCTGCGACGGACGCACATCCTCATCGTCAATGCCGATGATGCGGTTGCGGGCTTTAACGATTGCCTGCGGTGTGATTCCATGCTCCTCGTTATATGCCAACTGTTTTGCACGGCGACGCTCGGTCTCCTCTATTGTAAGCCGCATCGAGTCGGTTATTTTGTCGGCATACATTATCACCTCCCCGTTGAGATTACGCGCGGCGCGGCCAACAGTCTGCGTCAACGACCGGTGCGACCGCAGGAATCCCTCCTTATCGGCATCAATAATAGCCACCAACGACACTTCTGGCAAGTCCAACCCCTCACGAAGCAGGTTCACCCCGATAAGCACGTCAAACACCCCTGCGCGGAGATTATCGAGAATCTTTATGCGGTCGAGAGTATCTACATCGGAATGGATATAAGCCGATTTTATCTGCAACTTCTGCATGTAATCGTTCAGCTCCTCAGCCATGCGCTTTGTGAGGGTAGTTACAATCACACGCTCCCCTCGCTCGCGCCGAATTTCAACCTGTTCGAGCAGATGGTCAATCTGATGCTCCGACGGCACAACCTTTATAACCGGGTCAAGCAGTCCGGTCGGACGGATAACCTGCTCCACCACTACCCCCTCGCTCTTTTCAAGCTCGTAGTCGGCAGGAGTGGCGCTGACATATATGGTCTGACCCGACAGGCGCTCGAACTCCTCGAAGCGGAGCGGCCGGTTGTCGAGCGCCGACTGCAGGCGGAAACCGTAGTTCACCAGATTCTCCTTGCGCGACAGGTCACCACCATACATGGCTCGTATCTGCGGCACTGTTACGTGGCTCTCGTCGATTATCGTCAGATAGTCTTTCGGGAAATAGTCCAACAGGCAGAACGGGCGCATACCCGGTTCGCGACCATCGAAATAACGGCTGTAGTTCTCGATTCCCGGGCAGTGCCCCACCTCACGGATCATCTCAATATCGTAGGTGGTGCGCTCATAAAGGCGCCTGGCTTCCATCTCGCGCGCCTCCTTGCGGAAAAACTCCACCTGTTCGCCGAGGTCGAGTTCCATCTGCGCCAAAGCCGTGGCCTGACGCTCACGCGAAGTCACAAACAGGTTTGCCGGATAAATCTTGAACATTTCGTGGCTCCCCAATGGAGTGCTGTCGAGCGGATGCAGCGTTGAAATCGATTCAATCTCATCACCCCAGAACACCACACGGAGTATTATTTCCTCATAAGCCAGACGGATATCCACCGTGTCACCCTTCACACGGAAATTGCCACGGTTCAATTCAATCTCATTGCGCGAATACAAGGCCTCTGCCAAACGGCGCAGGAACGCATTACGCGCAACCCTCTGTCCCACATGTATGTCAACAACACCGGCATTGAAATCCTCAGGATTCCCCATGCCGAACAGACACGAAACCGAACTGACAACCACAACATCACGACGCCCCGACAAAAGAGCCGACGTAGTGGCCAGGCGCAGTTTCTCGATTTCGTCGTTGATCATCAGGTCTTTCTCAATATACTTGTCGACCGAAGGTATATAGGCCTCCGGCTGGTAATAATCGTAATACGACACGAAATACTGCACCGAATTCTCCGGAAAAAACTGTTTGAACTCCCCGTAGAGCTGAGCCGCCAGTGTCTTGTTATGGCTCAGTATCAGCGTAGGCCTACGCACCTCTTTTATGACATTGGCCATCGTGAACGTTTTCCCCGACCCCGTTACACCTAACAGAGTCTGCGCGGGCAGTCCATCCTCGACCCCCCTGACCAACTGCTCAATCGCCTGCGGCTGGTCGCCCGTCGGCCTATATTGCGAATCCAACTTAAATTCCATAATTAACAACTGCGTTTATAAATGCTGTATGCTCATCAAACAGCGCCACGAAAGCCTATCGTTTCATTGAGAACTTTATATAATCATGTCAGCCATGGCATTATCGAAATCTTTTCTATTTCCTTTGGTAAAAAACGGCATTCCCCATACTACAAATCTTTCAGAAGGAAGTTTAAATTTCACAATGCTTTCATGATTTATTTGTTTCAGAAAATCAGCTTTCCACCTGTCATTGGCTCTTAGATATGCCCCTTTGGCCTCTATGAAAATCTGAATATTCTCATAACAAGAATTCGGACTTTTTCGCCTTAGGAAAAGCACGAAATCTGGTTCTAATGCACGTCCGTCCACAAAATCATATAACTTAAAATCTTTATAATTTCTGACTAAATAAATCTCGCTGTATTTTTTCGACTTGAGTCGTGGAACCATTTCAGAAATATACTTTATTAAGTGTTTTTCCTCATCAGTCCCGTAATTATCATCGTAAGCATACCAATCAGCCTCTCTTAAATCCAATCTTAGGTACAAATCGTTAGAATCACGCATAGATAAGCCTGCCTCCTTATCTGGTCCACCTAATGAAACCTTATAAGTGTGATCCTTAAATATTTCACAAAAATTATGAGGATTGAATTCATGCGAACCATAAGTGCGACTATTGGCAGCATTCATCCGAGGGCTAATTTCTTTTAATACCTCTGTGACTATATAAAATTTATCACGTTGAGTAAGATTTGCTAATCTTGAAGCTGATCCAAACACATTCACCTGTATCTTACCCAAATACTTTTCGTTTTCTATGAACTCTTTTATTGATTTTAACTTAGGAAAAATATTTTTTAATGATTGAAATGCATACTCACCATACCGATTCATAACAGCCCTAACCAAATGTGTGCCAAACGCCAGTAATGGTGTCTGCTTTTGAGTTATTTCTACAGTTTTCCCTTCAGTCGAACTAAAAATTGAATCTACGACAGATTCTCCTGTCGCAAGCCTTACATTATAGTTTCCATCTATGAGCGCATCACTTAAGGAGTCAATCTCTATTGAATCCATTTTATGAATCTGCTCATTAGTAAATACATATCCTGATTTATACAGATCAGATTGCTTGAAAGAGCTTTTAAGACATTCTTTAACTTCGACTTGATTTCCCTCCATTATCCCAGAGTTCACCAATGCCGCTTTCAGTTCTACTATATATCGTGGGTTATAGGTGCTATGATAATGGAGCATTTCAAGATAACGCAAGGGGTTATCAAGATCTTCATCAAATTTACGTTTTGTTCGATGATTTATATAATTATATGAATCATATTCATATTTTTCCGACGAAAATGGCATATATCTTGCACCTCGTCCTATTAGTTGAGCTTCTGTATTTGTAGTTTTCCCGATAACATCGCCCCTACTATCGCGAGTATCATATAACCTAACTATGTCAAATAAATTTAAAACATCCCAGCCTTCATTAAGCATATCAACAGCAAACACCGCGCGAAATTCATTATTCTTTTCTTCCAAAGAATTCACCCACTGCTGCTTTTGAGGGGAAATCACGTCGCCATCGATTAATAATAAATTGTCTTCCTTAAAATCTTCCTTAAGTTCCAATAATAAATTATCTAAAGAAATCCCTCTTTTACTAAAATAGCTAAACGCATCATACACAGGCCCATATGCATTGATTTTCAGTTTCTCTAACATATCTATTGAGAGCTGTTGCACCTTATATTTAAAATCCGAATAAAAGCTTTTATTGCTTTTTATTGTTTTGGATTTAAACATCACAACAGGTTTAATTTCTTGCCCGATATGTTCCGCCAATTTTCGTCGGAACTGGCTCATAATTATAGCTTGGATTGATCGCTCAAATAAATCCATATCGCTTTGAATAACATCGATATCCTTTGAATACTTATCGGCTCGGAATTGTTTGAGAGGGTAATCAAAAATTACTTTGTCGGAATATTTATCGGCAATCAATGGGTTAAGAAAGTCTTCTGTCGCGGTAAACTCCAACAATACATTTTCTGTATTAGCATAGAATACTTTCATTACAGATGTCTCCCAATCCTGACTATCTTCATTTTCAAGCCCCAATATGCTATTGCAATCAATCTCCTGGGAGATTTTCCGACCTCTTTTAGTCGCCACATTTACATGGTGCGCTTCATCCGATATGATAACGATTTTCTTATCTTCAAAATCAGCATAAGATAAACCATTCTCTTTAGGGTAATTCAGTTTATTATGAAAACCTTGCAACGTGGCCAGACATATGTTTATAGCATTTTCATCAGTTTCCTGAAAATTTTGCACCTTCTTAATTTCAACAGGCTTTGAACCGATAACAATGCGATGAGCGAACTGATATTTTGATGATTGCTTATTAAAAAAATTATTATTTGTCTTTTCTATGACATTATCCTTGTCAACCAAGAACAGAAAATTTTTATATCCTTTATCAAACAAGTAAAGCATAAGTCCTGCCATAATCAATGTTTTTCCAGAACCTGTTGCCATATGAAATAGTACCTGACTTCTATTTGGCTTAAAGTCAAATTCACGCTCCCAATAAGTAATAAAATACTGGAATGCTTTTTCTTGATAATCACGTAATCTCATTTGTGGATTAAGTGATTTTGACAAATAATCAGGCAATTGAATGTTTTCAATAAACTGATATCCGAAACAATGTGATAGGGCCGCCTGCAAGTTGCCTTTTATAAAATCAGACATGTTAAAACCGTTTATTCTCATGACTATTCCCTTTCATATAAACAGGCATTTAACTTTTTATCTTCGTTTGACACTCCGAACTCGTCATTATAGATTTCAGATAAAGGTACAAACAACATATTCTTGTCCAAGCATTCAATCAGGAATCTTTTTTGATCTTTGACACTCAATGCTTTGAATTCCTTGACATTATTATTAATTGTTTTAGGTTCAATTTTCCACGATAGAAATGCATATAACTGCATCTGTTCCCATATATGCCATAATTCTGATGCACTATTGGCCATATTAATTCTATCAACAAAATGTTGATTAGCACTTGCCAACTACAAGCAACAAACGATCCTCCTCCATACCAACCAACGGATCTTGAAATTCCGGTTTGATCCCCATCAATGACATTGCATAACCGCCGAACACATAAGTCAATATGCCCCTCCAATTGTTCAACTACCATAAAACGACGACCCATCTTCATAGCAACGGCAGCAGCAGTACCACTGCCAGTAAAAAAGTCTAAAATCCAATCACCCCGTTTCGTACAATTTTTGATTACGCGATAAAGTAATTTTTCCGGCTTTTTCCCATTTTCAAGCTTCACACCTCCTTCGTCTGCAATTGCACCGGCAGTTTTGATATCTTGCCAAAAATCACACGGGTTCTTTTCAATATTCTCATCAGCGAATATAATGCGAAGTCGTGGTTGTGGAGTTTCTTCGTTATAATTAACTATATAAAAGAAGAGAACGCCTTTTTTAGAAACTGCACATGCCATATCTTGATCCGGTCTCTTCAAAGATGAAACGACTTTAGCCAGACTATTAGACCCGGCAGTTTTTATTATTCTATATGCATTATCAAATAACCAATCTCTCTTTTCTGTCTCTGAGAGACGTTCATTGCTCAATTTTTTAGCTAATGAAACAATCTTAACATCACTCAACAATATATTAATATTATCGATGTCTGCCTGAGTAATAGCCTCCTTTTGAGAAACTCTCAATAACTCACCCCGCTTCTCGATCGACATATTTTCTAAAAACAGATTATTTTCTTTATCCCATTGCTCAACCCTATATTTATCAATGTCTTCAAATTCCTCAAACTGAGGCATTGTATAAAATAACAAATATTCCTTCAATTTTGGAAAACGCTTTTTAGCATGGTTCATTTTGACACCGGTAGCTTCACTCATTTTCACAGCAACACAATTCATAAATGACAATGGCCTCATACAATCTAACATTACCTTTAGATATGCTTGCTCATTATCATCACATTGTACTACTAACACCCCGTCATCTCTCAACAATTGCAATGCAAGCTCCAATCTATTTTTCATAAACGTAAGCCATGCAGAATGCTTGAAATTATCGTTATAGCCAAAACTATCATTGCCGGTATTATAGGGAATATCAAGATATATAAGCTTAAATTTCTTGCGATTATTTGGCAACAACGAGCAAAGAGAATAATAGTTATTCGATTGTATCACAAGATTATCATCAAACGATACATCCGAAACTTCATGCACACCATAAGAGTCAAATTTCTTGAATCCAGTAAAAACTTTAGGTTCTGATATACGGTTGATTTCATCAGGTGCGAGTATCTCATTCCAAAAAATTTCATTTCGCTTTACATCTTCTTTGGTCTGCCCACCCTCTAACACACAATCTTTAAATGGCCATGTCAGAACGACTTCTCGAGAGTCTGCAATCAAATTACCATACTCATCCGACAATCCAATTGCATTCTTGAAACTTGTATAACTATCAGGCAGAAATCGTTTGTTCATTACAAATCTTTGGAATCTGACTTTATCAAAAACAACGATGCCTTCAACATCAACAAAGAAATTTCGTTTTAAAGCGTCATGAGATAATAATAACTTCAATAAATCAGGACGTAATCCTAATGCGGCTTCAATTATGGCATTTTTCAAAAGAAATCCATCCTCTGAACAATATTGGCTCTCATTACGCAATAGTATCTCCAACTCTCTATATAAACCCAGATTATACATCATATACTTAATTTCGTGTTATTCTTCATCGGAATCGGCGGCTTCGGCGGCAGAGAGAGCCTGGGCATAATCTTCCCATGATGGGTCTTCGGTAGCGGAGAATGTGAGGGGCAAGGAGGGGAAGGGGGCAAGGGCTTCATTGAATTTGCGCTGGAAGATGTGGAGGCTGAGGGTGTAGAACTCCCAATCGCGCACACCTTCGCCGGTGTAGATGCCGGTCAACACGGCAACGGGGTCTTTGGTGAAAACTTCACTGAGGGCGTTTTCCACCTCTTCCATCTGCTCGGATGTGGCCTCATCAGGCATACCTTTGGCGTCGGGCTGATAAGACCACGACACTTCGATACGGTATTTGAATTTCGGGTCTTTGCGGAATTTATCAATATCCCTGCGGATGGTGCCCATCACCAGATTGCCCGATTCGTTGCTCTCAAAGGGGGAAGTAAGCCAGGTTGCCATATGATTTGAGTTTTATATTCGTTTTTTTTTAAATGATTGGCATCGTAGTGTCGCGACGCTGCTATGCAATTGAGCGTTTATGGATTGAGATGTTCCGCGGCGGCTTCGGCGCAACGGCGGCCGTCGATGGCGGCGGAGACGATGCCTCCGGCATATCCCGCCCCTTCGCCGCATGGGAAGAGGCCGGGGAGGTCAATGTGGTTGAGCGAGGCATTGTCGCGGGGGATGCGCACCGGAGAGGATGTGCGTGTTTCAGCTCCTATCAGGACGGCATCATTCGTCAGGAATCCGCGCGATTTCCGTCCGAACTCCATGAACCCTTTTTGCAGCCGCCGGGCAATTGCAGGAGGAAGCAGTTTATCAATGCGTGCCGGATGAATGCCGGGGGCATATGATGTAGGTGGGAGCGAAGAAGATGGTTTGCCGTTTACGAAGTCGTGCATACGCTGGGCAGGGGCGTTCTGCGAGCCGTCGGCATCGTCATAGAAGCGCCGCTCTATATCCTCCTGGAAGCGCATCACTTTCAACGGGCCATTATCATATTCCGGAAGGTCTTCAGGGAGTACCTCTACCACCATGCCGGAGTTTGCCCATTTGGTGCCGCGCGAAGCGGGCGACATGCCGTTTACCACCAACTGCCCCGGCCCGGTTGCCGCCGGTATTATGAATCCTCCGGGACACATGCAGAACGAATACACAGCGCGCCCGTCAACACGGGTCAGCATCGAATATTCAGCCGCCGGAAGATATTTGCCCCGTCCGCCCGGATTGTGATACTGTATCCGGTCGATAAGCTGCTGGGGATGCTCGAGGCGCACCCCAACGGCAATCCCTTTCGGCTCAAGAGCAACGCCACGACGGTGGAGCATCTCATAGGTGTCGCGTGCCGAATGCCCCGTGGCCAAAATCACCGGCCCGAAAATCCGCTCACCCTCAGATGTCACAACCCCAGAAACTTTCCCATCTTCAATAATAAGGTCGTCAACCCGGGTGGAAAAACGCACCTCTCCCCCGCTTTTGAGAATTGTGGAGCGGATAGCTTTGATTACCTGCGGCAGACGGTCGGTGCCTATATGGGGATGAGCATCGACGAGTATCTCTTCAGAAGCCCCGTGAGCCACAAATGTGGTCAGTATTTCATCAACCGGCCCACGCTTCTTGCTGCGGGTGTATAACTTTCCGTCGGAATACGCGCCCGCCCCCCCCTCGCCGAAGCAATAGTTGGAATCAGGGTCGACCACACTCTCTCGTGAAATCCGCGCCATATCCTTGCCACGCTCCTCAACGCTCTTGCCACGCTCAAGCACAACGGGACGCAGTCCGAGTTCAATGAGTCTCAAGGCGGCGAAAAGTCCGGCCGGCCCTGCCCCGACAACGATAATCTGCGGGCTGCCGCTGACGTCAGGATAGCTTTTCGGCACTACGGCCAATTCTCCGGATTGCGGAGGGGTATCCACATACACTTTCAGCGAAAGGTTCACATAGACCGTGCGCTGGCGGGCATCTATCGAGCGGCGCACAACGGCGATATGCCTTATGCGGTTAACATCTATGCCTAAACGGGTTGACACTGCGGTCTGAAGCCGCAAAGGCACATATGCCACTTCGGGAGTCACCCTTATATCAATGTTTTCTGTCATTTTGTCTGTAGTTTATGCGATGCATCCTCACGGGCAAGCCGTTTCATCATGAAAACAAGCGTGATTATAGCCACCACGAATGCAAGGAAGTCACTTGCAGCCATCGACGCCCACACACCGCCAATCCCGAAGAATCCCGGAAGAATCAGCAGGAAAGGCAGCAGGAATATCAGCTGGCGTGTAAGCGACAGGAATATCGAAAGCTGGGGCTTCCCTATCGACTGGAAAAAGTTCTGAATCACAATCTGACACCCCACTAACGGATAGCATAAGAAATATATGCGGAAACCGTCGCGGGCGATATTGATCAGCGTCTCATCAACAGTGAACATGCGGCTCAGTGTGTCGGGGAACACCTCTGTCAGGAACCATCCCAACGAAGTTATAGCCACCCCTATCCATATCCCCTTCATAAGGGTTTCCTTAACACGGTTCCATTGCATGGCGCCGTAGTTGAAACCAAGGATAGGCTGCATACCCTGGGTGACACCGAACACCACCATGACGAAAAACATCGTCACACGGTTCATTATGCCGAATGCGCCGATGGCCATGTTACCGTCGGCACCCCCATGGTCTAAAAGCGCCTTGTTGAGGAAAACCACAACCACGCATGAGGTGACATTCATCAGAAACGGAGAAAGTCCGATAGCATAGATTTTTTTCAGAATCGCTCCTGAGAACCACTTGTTGCGGGGATTGAAATGCACGAAACTCTTCTTGGAGAAGAAATGAACCAACACCCATATGAAAGCCGTAAACTGCCCGCAGAGCGTGGCCCAGGCCGCTCCGGCGATACCCCACTTGAACACATAGATGAACAATGGCGCCAGGATGACATTGACCACAACCGACAACAGCGCCGACACCATCGCCTTTTTCGGATAACCTGTGGCACGCATCAGGTTATTCAGCCCTATGAAGACATACGACACCGGAGTTCCCCACAGGATTACCTCCATGAACTCTCGCGCATACGGGATAGTTTCGGGGGTAGCACCGAAGAATTCAAGAATCGGGTCGAGAAACAGCAACGTCAAGCCACCGAAAGCGATAGCGTGGATGAGGCAGAATGTCATAACATTGTTGACCACATCCGTTGCACGCGACACATTCTTCTGCCCCAGGAAAATCGAACTGATGGTGGCGCCGCCGGCGGCTATCAGCGTGCAGAAAGCCATCACCAGATTCATCAACGGCAACGTAATGGCCAGTCCGGCTATGGCCATAGGGCCTACGCCACGGCCTATGAATATGCTATCGACAATGTTATAGACCGAAACCGCCACACTGGCGATGATTGCCGGGATGGAATATTGCACCAGCAGCTTCCCTATGGGAAGAGTTCCAAGCGACATGGGATTGGATGCCGCCGGACGCACCGGCTTTTCCTGATTCTGTTGATTCTGTGTTGTGTTATTTATCGTTCCTGTCATATTTTACAAAACGGATACGCCCGGAAGCATACACGAATTACGGCATACTCCCTTTTGTCCGGCATTGCGCCGTCTCTCCGGAATCTATCCAATATTATGCAAAATTACGGATAGTTAACGGATAGTTAGTGTTAAAAAGTCGTAACTTTGCCACTTGAAAAATAATAGCGTGTTTGAATTCAACTCAAAAAACACTCTAAGACGAACCATAAACCATACGCTTGCGCCATATGATAAAAGCCGCATTATTCGACCTCGACGGAGTACTGATTGATTCAGAAACCTTATACACCCGGTTTTGGGAAAATGTCGGGAAAGTGCACAACCTTCCCTCCCCCACATTCGCCTACGACATTAAAGGCACCACACTGACAGATATACTCAACACCCACTTCAGCAACCCCCAGGTGCGCAAAGATGTTGACCGGCTGCTGCATGAGTTTGAAAACGAGATAGTTTATCCTATTTTTCCGGGTGCACTCGAGTTTGTCGACCTGCTGCGCTCACAAGGGCTGAAAACCGTTATAGTAACCAGCAGTGACACCAAAAAGATGGACTTCCTGTTTGCACAACATCCCGGATTCTCATCACATTTCGACGCCATAGTAACCGCGTGCGACGTCACCCGTTCCAAACCGGATCCGGAGCCATATCTCAAAGGAGCGGAAAAAGCGGGTGTGCACCCCGAGGAGTGCATTGTCTTTGAAGATTCTTTCCAAGGGTTGGAGTCAGGCCGACGAGCAGGCTGCCGTGTAATAGGCCTTTCAACCACCAATCCGGCAGAAGCCATAGCCCCAAAAGCCGACATGGTAGCCCCTTCGTTGGCAACGCTTGTTTCTGAAATCGAAAGCATGTTAGCCTAAAAGAGCGCTCAATAGCTATCGTCAAACGCCATCCGACTACCGGCCGGCCGTATTTAGTCCGGCCTTTCGGGCCTGGGAATGCTGATGTTCCCGCGGGATATGATATTGCCGTCCATCCTTGATAAGGTATGACCCCGTCTGGTGGAAACAGAACGGCACTCCTGCCGCATCACACTGGCGGCGCATATCCATAACCCAGCCGAAATCGAGAGCACGGGCATATTTCCCCGATTCCCCACCCACCGATACCTCCTCAATCGCGTCAGCGTTGAGATAACGGCTCAAATCGATTTTTTCCAACATCGGCGCAACAACAACCAGCCTGTGCCTGATAGGCATAGAAAGGAATATAGGCATCCTGTAGTCGGCGCGATCCTGGTTTTCCACCGTACACCCTATGGCCACATTTCCGTAACCATCGCCCCAATCAGAGGGCAGACATCGGCAAAGCCGTTCTATGCGCTTGGTGAAGAAAAAGAATGTGCAATCGCTACGTTGACGTATTATCTCCCAAATCCGGCCACGCCAACCGTCGGCCTCCTCTATCAGGAAATCTGAAGTGAAGCATAGGGCGAAAGAGAATCCCGCAGGAAATTTCCAATTCTTGTTGCGGTCGCGCTTCAAAGGGAGATTGAAAGATGCTGTTTTGCGAACCTCATGGGTAGGGACAGATGTGCCGAATGCCGCATCCTCACGGTAAACGTAACAATGCTTGCATCCGGCACTTATTTTGTGGCAGCCATGCCATGGATTCCACATCTGCATAAATCAGCGTCAAACAGTCTATCCCCCAACGTTTAACAAGCCGGCATGAGCCGCTGACATCAGCAGTGGGAATCGGTGTTTAGAACCGGCTGCGCCGGTTCGTCGCTACACAGCACAACTAACAGATTGCCCACCAAAGCGGCTTTGCGGGCATCGTCAAACTTGGCAACATCGTCAGACTCGATTCGGTCAAGAGCCATCTTGACCATGCTCACAGCCCCTTCAACAATCTTTTCACGTGCAGAAATAATAGCCGAAGCCTGTTGGCGGCGAAGCATCACAGCGGCAATCTCCGGAGCATAAGCCAGATAGTTAAGCCTGGCTTCGACCACCTCCATACCGGCAATGGCAAGGCGCTCATTGATTTTGCGCTCCAAAAGTTCGTTTATCTCGTCGCCGCCGTCGCGCAAAGTCAGTTCTTCCGGATTCCCGTCAACCTGGTCATAAGCGAAATGCCCTGTAACCTCTCTGAGCGCAGCATCACTCTGTATCCTGACAAATTTTTCCAAAGCACTGTTGCTGACGGAGCTTCCGCCAACACCGCTCACCAACGACTGCGAATCGATATCAAAAACCGCACGATAAGTGTCTTTGATTTTCCACACCAGCACCATGCCGATAAGCACCGGATTGCCCACTTTATCATTAACCTTTATAGGCTCTATATCCATATTGCGGATTCGCAATGATAATTTCTTACGCGACACAAACGGGTTTACCCAATAATAACCGGTCTGACGGCATGTGCCTTTATATTTACCGAAAAAAATCATCACACGCGCTTCATTGGGCTCTTGTGTGAAATACCCTATACAACCGAGAATGAAAACAATGAATGCAACAGCCGCTACCGGATAGGCAACCCCTGGCGCCGTGTCACCCCATGCCGACAGCACCGACACAATAATTGCCGGAATAAGTATGAATGTGAAAAACAACATTGCAAACCCTGATATGCAAAGCCCTTTGAATGGGTATTCACGTTCTTCATGAAACGTGCCAGGATTGTCTGTGATTTTATTTCCCATGACTGACAATATATAGATTCAATATGTTTATTGCATAACAGCCCAAAACAAGCCGTCATGCCGTAAAGTTAAGCATTTTTTCTTTGTTCGCCGCAATATATTGGCATATTTTCTGCACTACCACGCGCCAGGATGCATTTTGCCAAAATTAAGTGAAAAATATTTGCAAAATGCTTGTGAATTTAAAAAAATTACTCTACCTTTGTCATACCTCAAGGATACTAAGCTGCTCCATGCATACCGCACCGAAAATTCACCATTTTCCGAGATATGCTTTATCAGCCCTTTTGCAGAATTCTCTTCATCTGATTTAATATTCCCGGTGGAAGAGGCCATTGATTGGTCTCTTCCACTATGTTATGAAATATTGGCTGAAAAACAAACCTCATCATACACAAACCGTCGGTTTTATGAAAAGTGAGTTTGCAAGCAACTGCACACTTATTGCGTTTTTGTGCAACTTTTTACGGAGCATAAATTATAATCCGCCCGTATATACAACACACAAACTACACATCTCAATCATTTCGGTGCTAGAAAATTCCGAAACACTCAAATCAGCTCAAAAATAATTTCATTTTTCTTCTGTATTTTTTTAGCCAAATATAGTGCACATTTGCCAAATAATTCGGATATTTGCAAAAACTCAATTCTCCCCTTATGCTAATAACCTCATTTGAACAACTGACAGAATGCATAAAGGCATCAGGCAAAAAACGCCGGATTGCCGTTGCAAATCCATCCGACCATTGCTCTATCGAGGCGCTTGAAATGGCCCTTGACGCAGATATAGCCGAACTTATCCTTGTAGGGGACCATACACTTGAAAGCAAGTTGCCGGAAAAGATACTGGCATCCGGCAAGGCAGGCATTCACGCTATTGATGCTTCCGATGCCGACTCCATATCGGCAGCAGCTGTTGAAGTCGTCAGAAGCGGGAAAGCCGACATTCTGATGAAAGGCCTCGTTAACACCGACAACTATCTGCGCGCCATCCTTAATAAGGAACATGGCCTGTTGCCCAAAGGAAACGTTCTGACCCATCTGTCGGTTGCCCAGGTGCCTGGCTACCATAAACTGCTGTTTTTCTCAGATGTGGCCGTAATCCCCTATCCGACCCTGCAGCAGCGTGTCGAAATCATCAAATATGATTTGGCCACATGCCGCAAATTCGGCATCACAGAGCCTAAAGTCGCCCTTATACACTTCACAGAAAAAGTCAACGAGAAGTTCCCTAACTCCGTTGATTATGTGAAACTTGAGGAGATGGCCGCTAACGGCGATTTCGGGCCGGTTATGATAGGCGGCCCCATGGATGTCAAAACAGCCTGTGACACTCACAGCGCCCAGGTGAAAGGCATCTCCTCTCCTGTATGCGGCGATGCAGACCTGCTGATATTCCCTAATATCGAGTCTGGCAACACATTCTATAAGACAATAACATTCTTCGGCCATGCAACCATTGCCGGAATGCTACAAGGAGCGCAATGCCCCATAATACTGCCGTCGCGCAGCGATTCTCCCGAATCAAAATTCAACAGTATGCTGTTGGCCTGCATCAGCGCCTGACAAGCAAAACACTAACTCCGATTAACAAAACCAAGCATGAAGATACTTGCCATCAACCCGGGCTCTACTTCCACCAAATTAGCCGTGTATGACGACACAACACCCGTGCTCAACACATGCATCAGGCACAGCGTTGAAGATCTCAAGCCGTTTTCCAAAGTTATCGACCAGTTCGATTTCCGCAAGAATTTAGTGTTAAAAGCATTGGCCGACAATGGCATTCCATTTGAATTTGATGCCATAATCGGCCGAGGAGGGCTGTTGCGCCCGATTCCCGGCGGTGTCTACGAGGTGAACGACGCCATGGTCAGCGACATCCACAACGTGCGCCGCAGCCACGCCTGCAATCTCGGATGCCTCATAGCCCACGACTTGGCAAAAGACCTGAACTGCAAAGCATATATCGCAGACCCTGGTGTTGTTGACGAGCTGGACGAAGTGGCCCGAGTGACAGGTTCACCGCTTATGCCACGCATAACCACATGGCACGCGCTCAACCAACGGGCCATCGGACGCCGATTCGCCAAAGAGCTGACCAGACAACACCCCGACAAACCCGTGAAATATGAGGATCTAAACCTTATAATCTGCCATTTAGGTGGCGGAATATCGGTCGGAGCGCATAAAGGCGGAAAAGCCGTTGACGTCAACAACGCATTCGATGGCGAAGGCCCATTCTCTCCCGAGCGTGCCGGGACCCTCCCCTCAGGCTCTCTGATTGACCTCTGCTATTCCGGACGCTACACAAAAGATGAGCTGAAAAAACGGATAAGCGGAAAAGCCGGGCTTGCCGCCCATCTCGGAACAACCCACATACCTGAAATCATCAACCGCATCGAAAACGGCGACGACTACGCCAAGCTCGTGCTCGATGCCATGATTTATCAGATTGCCAAAAGCATCGCAGCCCTCACCCCGGTGTTCAAAGGGAAAGTCGACGCCATCCTCATCACCGGCGGCATTGCCTATTCGGAATATGTGATATCGCGGCTTCTCGACCTCATCAGTTTCATTGCCCCCGTGCATGTCTATCCCGGGGAGGATGAACTTGAAGCTCTCGCCCTCAATGCTCTCGGGGCTCTTACCGGCGAACTGCCCACCCAAGTCTACGTTCAAAAAAAAACGGCACATCAGCCGTGTGCTGAACCCCAGCTGAATTGACATTCAAATACATATAAAGCCTGTCAGCATGATGTTGGCAGGCTTCTGTTATTTCCATCATTACTGCAATTATACAACACAATGCCGATACTGAATCATCCCGAAATCATAACCAAAGTTGAAGAAATAGGCTCAACAAAAATATCAACCCCTGTCACACGCCAGGCCGTATTGTCAATCCTGGCAGGTGCGTTTATTGCCTTGGGAGGAATATTATCCGTAACAGGAGGTTATGGCATTCCTGCCGCAACCGGAAATCCGGCAATCCAGAAACTTATTAGCGGACTACTTTTCCCGGTTGGCCTTTTCCTCATCGTCATGCTGGGAGGAGAACTTTTCACCGGCAATAACGCGGTGCTGATGCCAGGATGCTGCAAAAAACGCTACGGATTCATGAAGGTGCTGCAACATTGGTTTATTGTTTGGGTATTTAACTTCGTGGGTGCTCTGGCCTTCACATACCTGTTCGTCTATGCATCAGGCCTTACCTCTGTCAATCCCTACCACAATGCGGTGGTTTCAATTGCAGAAGCGAAAGCCGCGCTGCCGTTCTCCACAGCCCTGCTCAAAGGGATAGCAGCAAACTGGTGCGTATGTCTTGCGGTCTGGATTGGCCTGATGGTAAAAACACTGCCTGCAAAGATGATTGCATGCTGGATTCCGGTAGGCACATTCGTTGTGTTAGGCTATGAACACAGCATTGCCAACATGTTCTTCATCCCGGCAGGAATGCTCGAAGGAGCAGATGTCAGCATCGCTGCGATGTTCTCAAATCTGATTCCCGTAACCATCGGCAACATTATAGGTGGGGCGCTATTGGTCGGGCTGCTGTTTTTCAGCCTCCATGGCTTCAAAACAACGTGCAATCGCTGACACCGCTACTGCTAACGGATGTCGAGCATCTTATGTGTCTGCAGCGACAAACGCCACACAGGGTGTGATTTCACATACTCTACAGCCGCCGACACAATCTCCCGGTTCCGTAGCCCATCCTTCACATCGCATGGCTGCAACATGGCCAAAGCCCCGTGGTTCGCAGCCAGCCGGGTTGCATAGTCCATATCCTGTTGCGGATTCTCAAACACCATTTTCACTTCATCCACCCTGCCGATTACCACCGGCATGTCTTTTGGCGAACATGTCACCCAATCAATCATTTCAAGGGCCTTTTCAGAAACGGATATAGTGCCGTTGGTTTCAATCTGCACATATTTGCCATATCCCTTCAGGCGTGACAACAACGAAACTGAGATTTGCAACGTCGGTTCCCCTCCGGTCAGCACAACATGCCGTGCCGGAAATGAATTAACAGCAGCCACAATCTCCTCTTCCGACATATCAACGAATCCGCCGTGTTCTGTATCGCAAAACCCACATTTCAGATTACAGCCCGAAAAACGCACAAAAACAGCAGGAGTACCGGTCCAATAACCTTCCCCCTGCAAAGAATAGAATATTTCGTTTATCCGCATAAGTCCAAACTCAAAACAAATGGCACTCCCCGCTCCCTGCTGCCTCATCAACATAAACAGCCACATTCCCTTCCGATTCCTGCACCGAAGCCATGTAACACTCCGGAATCTGCTCGGTCACCCAACGGGCAATATTCTCAGCCGTAGGGTTAAACGGGAGCAGGGCATTGAAATCGCCATGATCAAGATAGTTGTGGATACACTCCTTGATATGCGTGAAATCCGCAACCATCCCATCGCCATTGAGGGTCTCTGATTTGCAATAAACCGTTATCACCCAGTTATGCCCATGTATATTCGCACATTTGCTTTCATACGACAGGTTCAGCCGATGGCAACCGGCCACCTCCATCCGTTTTTTCAAATAATACATCCTTAAATCTTTTTTCAGACAATTAAGTCATCTGCCAAGACGGTAGACCGACAATGAATAAGGGGGGAGCACTTGCATTTCCGACAAGGAACCGGTATCAACCTGCGATACCGCCATCGATGCATTGCGCGAAGCCGGTTCGCCGCTCAACACCGTTTTGCCGCTCATGCCGTCAAGTTCAGATGCATCCAACCCCAGCTGCGACAATATTCCATCAAGGTCAAAATCAACATAAACCTCAACCGGCAGGATATTGACCATTTTGATTATGATATCTCCTTTTTCATCAACAACAACCGATGAAGCCAGACGGGCAGTAACAGATTTTCGCCCTGTATTTTCCGGCAACAGTTTCGTCGGGAGCACCTTCGTGCCGCAATTCTCTCCAAACAGACGCTGCACACGATAATTGACTGTCGGATGCACCTCAGTATTGGTGAAATAAATCAAATCCGGATTCCAGTTAGTCTGCCCCTCTTTGGCAAGCAAAGGTGCATACGAGGTCATCTCAACAACATCTCCGTTACGTTCAACACCGCAGAGATAGGCGGCCTCGGCCAATGCGTTATACACCTCATTGCCCCGCGAGGCATACTCTCCAAGATATACATGCGGACGTTTGCGGTCATATCCGTCATAAAAATCCTGGTTATATATGAACCACGATGGGGATTCATAGTAATGTTCATCTACCATAGGCACACCCAGACGTTTGGCAAACGCCCACCCCTCATCATAATCGCTACCCGAATGGAACGGGCCGACAGTTCCTATCACGGTAATTTCAGGATAACGCTCCTTAACTGCATTATAAATCATCTCGAAACGGGGTTCAAACACATCCGAAATCAAATCCTCATTGCCAACACCGAGATATTTGAGATTGAAGGGTGCAGGGTGGCCGTTGCGCGCACGTTCACGTCCCCAGCGGGTGGTGCGGGCATCGCCATTGGCATATTCAACCAGATCGAGCACATCCTGAACATATTGAGGCATTTCATCCATCGGTATGCCCCCCTGCTGGCCGGCACCTCCGCATGATGAATTCTGACACGGCACTCCGGCGGCAACAACCGGCAGAGGTTCTGCCCCAAGATCTTCACAGAACTCGAAATATTCATGGTAGCCCAATCCCGCCGTCTGATGGTATCCCCAGATGTTTCGCTGTGGCACACGGCTTTCCAACGGGCCTATCGTGTTTTTCCATCGGTATATGTTACCTAATCCGTCGCCATGCGCCACACATCCTCCAGGGAAACGCACAAAGCGTGGACACAGAGCAGCGATGCTGTCGGCCAGATCCCTACGCAATCCGTTTCTGCGCCCTTTGAATGTATCTCTTGGGAACAAAGAGACCATGTCAACCGCCATCTTTCCGGCATTCAGAGGTTCAATTGCCAGCACGGCATTATCAACCGAAGCATCAGCTTTAAAGGTAGCAGTCTGCTTGCTCCAGCCATTTCCGGCTTTAAACTTAGCCGAACACAGCTCTTTCCCATCTGAATCGCACAGACTTACCTTGAAAGCAATCCGTCGCTTCTCTTCGCCATAACTTTTGGCAAATAACGACAGGTCATATTTTTCCCCTTTCCTGACAGGAATCCCGTTGAACCCCGAATTGACAACAGCTCCGCCACATCCGTCAGATTCAATCACGGCATAATGCCGGTTATTTTCATGAATCGCCCCGACCGAATCGATTTCATATGAAATGCCCTCTCCTGCAACCGACCAGGAATGGCGAGGATTCCACTTGGGGTCATCCCCTTTGCGGTCAGACGGCACATATTCAAAATCCCTGTTCTGTATAAGCTCTGCATACAGCCCCCCGTCAGCCGCATGGCTTATATCCTCAAAAAATATACCCATAAGCATGGGGGAGATAGCACGGGGGGGATTAGTCGCGACCAGTCGCGCATTCAAAGGCTTGACTCCAGCGAAACGAGCGGAATCATCGGAAGGGCGCTCATTATACCGTCTGCTGCGATACTCTATGGCCTCAGCGTTACGGATAAGGGCATCAAGCTCACCTCGGCTGATGCGGCCTACCGTCCCGGTAGCTCCATCAGCCACAGAGGGAATCGCAACCCTGCTGCCAAGCCTCACATTACCGGGCACCGTCCTCGATGATGAATAAGTCTTTAAATCAGGCGTCATGCATCCTGCAACCAAAGTATCTCCATCCTCAACCGTCAGCCATGTAACCAGATACTGTTTTGAAACAACATCATACACTGCCTCAGGCAATAGGCAGGTCCCATGCTTCTGACCAAGTTCCGGATAGCTTTGAGGTTTCCAATTAATTAAATCAGACGTTGTTGTGTGAGCGAATGTTCTATCTTTTTCACTCACTCCCCAGAATAGATGCCACTGACCGTCATTGCTCCGCATCGCATATGGAGAAAACATTCTTTTCTCTGCACCCCAGATTCCATAGTCTGACGACACCAATTTATTCTCCGGGAATGGCGACAGCCAATTTGTTCCATCTGCCGACCATGCCCAATGCAATCCGTCATGATTATTTCCGGCGGGAGTAGTATACAGATACACCCATACGGAATCCGGACGCTCCGCCCTCATTTCCAAATTATGGGTCAGGCAAACCAACCCTGCGCAGACAACAGCTATCTTTTTCACTTGCGATCCGGTTTATTATTGAATATTGAAGTGGTTGCAGACCAACACACCCAGTCGATGCAATAATATTTATCTCAATGCAAAGTTACGAAAAAATAGCCCATATCCCAATCATCCAGGTGCCCCGTCATCCTTGGTAATCATTCCTGAACCGCACCCCAAAAGTCAGACACAAAACTTTTGGGGTGCGGTTCAATGTGAAATGCCATCAAAATATGTATTATGTGACAGCCTTATTTGCTGCGATATTGCGGCAATAGGGGCACGGGGAATTTCGAGAACAGCGTTGTAACGGCTTTGGAAATACCTTCAAGATTCTGATATCCGTTACCCCCGCCATTGATTATGGTTGCAACAGAAGCCGAGAACAATGGCACCTTAGTGTCAATATTAACCAGATCCATGGTCAATACTCCCTCCTTATAAATGCCGGTGATTACTTTGGCATTTGAATAGTAGCCCGGAGTCCAATAGGGTCCGTAGTTATATCGCGGCCACATGTAATAAGGATAATAAGGGCCGTTATAGGGGAAATACCCACCGGGAGGCACCAACGGCTCAGTCTCAATCTCACGTTGGGTCGTCACTGCGATATTGACCAGCAACGGCGAATCCGGCGATTCTGTAAAACCTCTCATGGTCATCTCCTCACGGATGGCCGCCGCTATATTATAGTAAGTGACCATCTCCATCCCAGGAGGAAGGGTTCCCATGTCAGGGGTCACAATCCGGTAGGTCGAATATTGTGCAAGGTCTGAATTGTTATAGACCTCGCTATTAACAAGCTGATATGGGGAACATGCGCTAAGCAATGCCGCCAAAGCCATGAAGCTCAGAAACTTTTTCATAACAAAAGGGTTAAAACGTTACTGTATTATAACGTATTAACCCTGATGTTTGTTCCTATAAATCCGACTTCACCGCGCAACGAATTTCACCGAACCCGATTCAGACACAAGCAGATATATTCCCTGCGCATGGCCGAAAGCGAAAGTGTTCACACCTTCTGAAAAAGTTTCCTGCGCAACGATGCGTCCAGAGGCATCAAAAATCGAAATTTTCATATCTGGCGTTCCGGCGGGCAAATTCACGGTAAGCATAGAGTTCTTGCACATAACCTCTATTGCGGCATTTGCAGATTCCGCAGAAACCTGTTCCACCCCAGCAAGTTCCGACGCAGGGAAAAGCATCTGGCCCGGAAACCACATTTTCTTCTTCATCGGATAATCGCGCAGTTCCTTTCCTGCGATACTATAGGAACGCACCATATAATCCAGCGAGGCATAATCCTTGAATAACCCCATGTAGATTACATCGTCTGCCGGATCCACCCTCATCGAAGCGTTATATATTTTCCATGTCAACCCCTCTGGTGTGTCGGCAAGGTCAATTATGTTCGTGACTGAGTTCGATTCAATATCATAGCGGTAAACCAACGCATTGGCATACCAGCTCACCTCTGCACCGACCCATACAAGGCTGTTAGACTGCGCCGTGGCACAGAAGGTATCAGGGTTCCAAGTACCCCATGATGTTGCCGGGCCGTAAATCCCTTCCGGCAGACGCACAACCTCTGTATCGAATGTCTCCGGATTGACCTTGACCAACGCGTTAAGATTCATACCATCACCGTTGATAGATGCCGCTACACTAAGCCATACAGATCCATCCTTGGCTTTCACAATTGATCCGATTCCGGCTCCGGGCTCCACTATATCCATCGAAACGGTTTTCACTACCTCATCTTTAACCGCGTCGATAACAAGCAGTCCGAAAGCCTGATGGGCGGCGAACACTGTTGAGCCGCTCAACACCATCATGCCGCATTGACCGTGATACAATCCGCAATCAGGGTTTGCCGTCGACAGGTTGTCTGTTCCGTTTGGATTCTCACTTCCTTCAATCTGGCCTGTAACAGTATTATTATCGAGATTAACCACCCAGATTCCATTTGATGTGGAAATATAACCCTTGTGCGAATCCACGCCAAGAAACGCCCTTCCGTCAGCACGTGCCCCGGAACCATCAACATGGTCAATCTGCGCCAGCAACTTCATCGAAGATGCGTCAAGAACCGATAAAATCCCACCTATGTCATCCGAACCTGGAGAGCTTGCCTCTTTAGCCACAATATAGAGTTTATCCCCATGATATGCTCCGAAACATGCAGTCACACCGAGAAACCTGTCGGGGTTTTCTTTGGCAAATATATCATACTGCCAGAAATCGCTGCCCAAACCGGGCTGCAGATAGTTTATCGATGAATCTGCCGCGCCGAACTGCCCTTCATTGATAATAACGATTCCATCGGTGTAATCCTCAGCCACAGCACGAGAGCTGACCGAACCGAAACCCAGCATAGTAAAGAGTGCACAAATCATTGAAACACGCCCTCTCTTCGAGTAATGTAATATCATCTTTAGATTGGTTATTGGTTTATGTAATTGCTTATCTCAATATTATAATCACCATCCACATTATTATAATCAGCCACAACCATCATTCCACATGAAGATCCTGCGCACGGATAATCTCGGTTGAGGTCTCACCTATCCGGCCGCAATACTGGTTGATTGCCGTATAGACCCTTATGAAATCCACTCCTGGCAATCTTACCGGCATGCCATAGCGGTCAACAGCCCATCCAATGTCGAAACTGTTCAGCTTCGCGATGGTGTTAGGATGGTTATCTACATAGCCCCAGGCATAACTGTAGAGCTTGAAGTAACTGCCGTTGCCGAAAACATCCTCTCCATTCGGCGCCAAACGGCTGCCACTGAATGTCAGCTGTTGCTCTGTGAGCCATAAAGGATAATAGCTTTGGGTATTTTCATAATTCTTGGCCACGTAACCGCTTTCCCCCAGCGAATCCTCCCAAGGAATATATTCGGTATCAGTCAGATAACGTCCGTCAGGCACCGGTGGCTTATTCAAATCCGGGGCATGATATGTAATGCTGTAGCCATGCACAGTTGCTTCCGAAGCATACTCGCTTCCGGCAAGCTCATACCATTCATCATCAGGCAGGCCGTTACCGTTCACGTCAAGCGATACCATCACTATTCCAGGCTCACACGAACCAGCCTTTTCATCCTCCATACCTGCATCATAGAACGCATTGCCGAGAATCATAAAATCATATTCCCCATCCACATTAACCACCGTGTGGTCAAAACCAAACGTTATATAACCACCGAATGCACCAAGCGACACCATCTCTTCATTCGTCCCCGACAATGCCTCTTCTGCCTTACGGCGCATATCCTCAGCCGTATCCCCTTCGTCATACCACGGCATCTTATTGATAAACTGACCCGGAGCAGGACAATATTCATAGACATGAGCAAGATATGGACTATAGGCCACCTCTTCATCTACCACATTGACCGTAAACCGGAAATCAAGCGGGTTAACCCCGTCAATCAACATAAACCGTAGCTCATGGATTCCGGTTGTCTCAGATATAAAAAGCATGTCGCGTGACGCGGAAAGCGTTTGCTCTGTGCCTTCAGGCAGCAACAATGACCAACGATAACCCTCCCCTGTAAACGGCGATGACAATTGCAGTTTCTGCATCCTGGCAATAGTATACACCTCCTCAAGGCCAAGGCTGACCATCGGGCTCTCTTTCTGACAACCGGCCAGGATCATCACCATCAACGCCAGCCCGCTTATCGCAATCCGCTTATATCCAATCATACTCACTTCCACAATCAGTTTGTTCAATTGCCCTTTTCCATAAACGCAATCGACGACGGTATATCACCTGTGCGGACACTCCACTTACACTTCCCTTCCGGTGAGAAACAGTAAAGTGTGCCGGAACTGACATAGTTTCTCGCATCTGTCAGGAATATATCACCATTTGCCGGATTCACGGCAAGACCATAAGGCACAGCAATCTTACGCTCCGTGCCGTCAGTTATGAAATTATCCGTCAGCAGCTCCAGGGTGTCAAGGTCTATAACACCATATCCCACACTGTTATTCTGGGTATCTTCATTCCACTCAGCCGAAAAGAAATATAGCCGGTTGCCATGGATAGTGAAATTAGAGCATGGAAACGGAAAGGTTTCCGATAACCGGAACTCTCCGCCCCCCCGTTCAAGCATCAGCAGTCTTGACGGGATATCCGCATGGTTCCCACGTGAATTAACCCACAGGCGCCCTTTCCCGTCGGCACGGAGACGGTGAAGATTGATTGCCACAGGAATCAGCCTGACCTGTCTGAACGACTCAAGGTCAACAACAGACACCGTATTGTCATAATCCGGTTCCCGGTAACCGCCCGAATTGGCTACATATAGATAACCGTCGATAATCGCCATCTCCTCAGGCTGGTATCCCACAGTCACAGTGCGGGTGACTGCCAACGACTCTGTATCGATTTCATAAACCATACCTTTAGGAGCCTTGGGATTAATCTGGACAGGGCCGACATATGAACTAACATATGCCTTCCCGTCATGGAACTGTATATAACGGCAATTGGGAATGTCAATCTGCCCTATTCTTATCCCGGTCAACGCATCCAGAACCTCAACCTTATGCGAACAGTTTATTACCGCATAAACCTTGGAACCATAAACCTTTATATCATTACCGACATCACCCAGTTCCTTGACTACCCCGGGATTCATTTCAGCATAGATATTACGCCAATACACCCCGGTCGAATAATCATAAAAATCAAGCGTGCATTTATTCGACCCCATATTCCCCTCATTCAGCAGATAAAATCCCGCCACCGGCGAATCTGGATCCACATCACCTACACGGTTCTGTTCGGCCGGAATCACCAGGGAGTCTCCTCTGCACCCAAGCAACAGAAACGATGCAGCAACCATTGCGGCATATGCTATATGTATTATTCTGATATGCAACGTCATCAGTCAATATATTGGCTTCTATATGTCAACCGTAAGAGTGGCTCTGAAATTCCTTTTGGGCATAGGATAATTGGCAATAACGTCGTAATCCTGGCTAAGAAGGTTATTGACCTCGACAAGCACCCTGATTCCTATCCCATTTATCCTTAAATCCTTACTCACCGATACGTCGGAAGTATACCATGGTTCGGTATAATTGTATATTATGTTTTCCTGCTGGTTATATCTTTCACCTACATATATGAAGCTATAGTTCAGGCCCCATCCGCGCCATGATGCATTGGCGACAACCGAACCTGAATGGCGTGGTATATATGGAATTTGGTCCCGGTAGTAGCTATCCAAAGGATCCGTTATGTCAATTGCCTCCTGGAATGTGTATTGTCCGCGCAATGTAAGTTCAAGAGTACTGACCGGATTGACAGTGACCGACGCTGCCACATCCACACCCTTTATTCGCACTTTCCCAAGGTTCAGCATCGTCCATCTGAATTGTTGACCTTTAGGATACGCCACAATTTTATTACGGACATTGTTGATATAAGCATCCACGCTGCCACGCCAGCCACGCCAGAAGCCTTTGGAGCTGTTAGCTTGAACCACAGCCCCAACATTATATTGTGTCACCCTCTCCGGATCAAGCCTTGAATTCCCCATATCTGCATAATATAGGTCATTGAATGTAGGCATCCGGAACGATTGTTTGAAAAATGCCCTCAGTACCAACGGCCTGAAACCTCTGACCGGAACAACCGACGCATACAGCGCAGGGGTCAGCGCATTTCTGTACGGCATACGCTTTCCTTCGGCATAATCGCGTATGAATGTGCCCAGAACACTACCCTGCACCTTCACCTGTGGCAGGTTCAGCGCCGTTGCCACAGACAGCAGATGGGTATAACGGTCGGGGCGTGCGAAATCCCTCATGTCTGATGAAAGGGTGTTCCATTGGAAATCATAGCTCAGCGAAACATGCCAGAAACGCATGATGCGGAAACGGTTAGCCGTCGAAATATAAAATTCCCGTTGCCGGTAAAGATTGTCGACAGCCATCTGGCGGTCATCGTTATTGACATAGTGTGTACGGTAGAATGCATACTTGGCATTCCACAACGTTGAAAAGCGGTCAAAATCACGGCTAAACGACCCTTGTATGAAAGAATTATTATCCCATTGACGCTCTCCACGCCGCCACACATTATTGACAATCGCTCCGGGAATGCCCCTCTCCGAGTTATAATGGTAGCCTTTCAAATGCCATTCACCATTTGAAAACGTCCCGTTAAGATTAAGCTCAGCACGCATGGCCTCAATATCGCCATTCTGCCTCACTGCCGTTGTGTCGTAAGCCACATCTCCGGTTGGAGTCACACGGCGGTATCGGAACCGGTACTTGCCCGACGACGAGACCCATTCTGCACTCAAAGAGGCATTGACAGATTCCGATAACTTCAATTCAACCAATGCCGCCGGATTGAGAAGGTCAAACGACCCGCTACGTAGCAACGCCCGCGCATTGTAGCTTTTCCCCACAGAAAACTTAGGGGTGCGCGTACGCATATACACAGCCCCCGCATTTCCGAAATCACGCGCAGGCTGCAATATGTCGCTTTTCTGGCCGTTATAAAGCGAAATCTCCTCAACATTGTCAAGCGAGAACTGCCCCAGGTCAATCTGGCCGTTCTGGGCATTGCCCAATGCAATACCATCGTAGACCACTCCGGTATGGTTTGTTCCCATCGACCTGACGTTCACAGTCTTTATGCCTCCTACTCCACCATAGTCCTTGACCTGCACCCCGGAAAAATAGCGTAAAGCATCGGCCACACTGTTAGAGTTCAGCCGTTGCAACGCTTCCCCATCCAGCCGCTGCGCAGGGATAACCTCATCAAACCTGCGTTTTGCTGTTACCTGCACCTCTGGCAAAGCCACACTGTCGGGCATCTCATCTGCCACAGCTTCACCAGAAGCCACACAGCAACCCATGCCTAACAACAGCAAGCACCTTCGCGGTAATAAACTCTTTAGATGAACAAATGGCATAATCACTGCATATCCCTACAACGGAAGCCGCAACGGGGATTCCTTGAGATAATTTCAAATTACAAATTTAGGCAATTAGACCGAAACCTGCAACCGCCAGTGTTCCCACACGGCCATTCCCACATCCGCATAAATCAATAATCTCCACCCACACCGATTCCGCGCCGGTTCAGTCTAAACCGAAACAGCGGATTATGGCTCTCCTGATCCGGGCAGCGTCTTTCCCGTCTGATTTCAATATGGTCAGGATTGCCTGAATATACGAATCCTTATTCCCCGAAAGCCCGCACATTGGAGCTACATTTGAATTCGGAACCATAGATTTCTGGTTATACACACGCAATATCGCCGGATAATCCTCTGTGGCGGCATATTGGGAAAACTCGCGGCAGAACTGCTCATAAAGCCCCCGGGGATTGATCTCTTTCACCAGGTTCTGCATATGTTCCTCCAATGCATTGATGTTGGTGAAACGGCCGTCCACACGATACTCAACAGTGCGTTTAACCCTGTGGCGTGTATGCAGCAAAGCTTGTTGACGATAGTCGTGGCGGAACTGTTTTATGACCGACATCTTCACCGAATTGAAAACTTTATCCGGATTCCTGCCGCACCAGTGCGCCACAGCCTTCACCACATCCTCCAACATCAGGATATTTTCGATTTCAGCAACCTCTGGCACATATATATTCTTATCCCTGAGGTAACGCACCTCCTTCTCATCACGGCGATCCCTGTCAACTATACCGCGGCTTTCAAGATGGTGGAAAGCCCTCAGGTCATTAAACGCCCTGGTAGCTTCAATCACCTTATTGCAGCTACCGAGTGCCTTGACAGAATAATCCTTGAATATCAGCGGATAAAGTTTAGAATCTATCGAATGGGTCGCATCCCCCTCTATGAACATAACCGGACGGCGCGCCCCGATGAGTGCCATATAAATCTCTTCCGACAATCCACTGTCGGGAGGAAGCAGATCATAATCCCATATGCCAGCATCCGGGTCGTAAGAGCGTACCCATATGATAACATTACCTGACCGTGATGCAGCAAAATCCACATCGTGGGTAGTATATACAAACCGGCAGTCCGGGCGCATGGACTCAATCGTATCCCACAATCTGCGCAACAACGAATTATGAAGAAAAAGACCGGGATTCTCAACAAAGATGGTACCGTTAACCGGGGCATACAGAACCGCGCCGAAATAAAACAGCACCGCTTTTTCACCATGCGAAAGCCTTTTCGCCCCATAAGCGCTGGAATCACCGTCGCGGGCGAACAATAGCGCGCCCCCCTCGCGAAGCACATGGTTGTCTGTGAAAATATCCTGCCATTGACGCACAACAACATCGAGCTTCGATTCTTCAAGCGCCACATTCTCACCTCGCGCATGGCTAACCTTGTATTCCACAAGTTTTTCCATCTCCTCGTTAAGCAGCAGGAGCATAAGCCGCTCAAACATCGAAGATGCCTCTGTGCGCAGGAATCTGCCAGACGTAAGCGCACGGTTATACACACTGTCGACCGACTCTCCGGCAACCTGGGTCGGCGACGTGTTGCATATTGCGTCGAGCGCCGACAGATGGAAACTGCTTTCACCCAATGAATGCTCAAGCCAATCAGTGAAACGGGTCTTGCCACTTCCATTAGCGCCGATAATAGTTATGCGGCTGACATCGGCCGGCAGATGTATGCCTTCGCCATTTGATTTCGGAGGAAGAATCATGGTGTCAGATTTTATGGGTAAACCGGTAAACTACAAAAGTAATAATATACAAACCGGGGTAGTAACAAAGACCAACCATCAGTCAAGGAAACGGGATGTCAGACCGCCATATGCATCAATGCGGCGATCGCGCAAAAACGGCCACCACCGGCGCACGTTTTCAGACCTTCCTAAATCCATTTCCACAATCGCGTTCTCCTCTCTATCGGAAGGAGACTGATGGATGAATTCCCCCTGCGGCCCGGCAACAAAACTCGACCCCCAGAAAAGGATTCCGTTTGTCTGACCCGACGGGTCAGGTTCATGCCCTACCCTGTTTACGGCAACCACAGGCAGACCGTTGGCTATGGCATGTCCGCGCTGCACCGTTATCCAGGCCTGGCGTTGGCGTTCCTGCTCCTCCGGAGTGTCTGACGACTCCCAGCCTATGGCTGTTGGATAAATCAGAATCTCAGCTCCACGGAGAGCCATCAGCCGGGCTGCTTCCGGATACCACTGATCCCAGCAGACAAGCACGCCCAGTTTACCGACAGATGTCTGTATAGGCTCAAAGCCGATATCACCGGGTGTGAAATAAAACTTTTCATAATATGCCGGATCGTCAGGAATATGCATTTTCCTGTATTTCCCGGCAATCGTTCCATCCGCTTCAAACACCACGGCTGTGTTGTGGTATAACCCCGGGGCGCGACGCTCAAACAATGATGTCACTATAACCACACCAAGCTCCTTTGCAAGATGCGCATAGAAATCGGTGGTTTCCGACGGAATCGTCACCGCCAGACCACATAAATCAACATTCTCCGTCTGACAGAAATACAACGAATCATGCAGCTCCTGGTTTACAATCAATCGCGCACCGGCCGCGGCCAGCGCCCTCGCTTTGTCGGCCAGACGCGCACGGTTATCGCACACATCCCCGCTGTTATGTTGCTGTATGATTCCGATTTTCAAAGTCTTTTCCATAAAGTCTTGTCGGTAATGTTTTAATCAGTAAATCTATCGTCAGACGCGCAGTATTCCTGCCGGCAGCTGCATCGTGGCGCAATGCAGAGACCCATGCTGGCGTATTAATGCACGGCAGTCTACCGTAACGATTTCCCTGTCATGAAAAGCGACTGCAAGCATCTGCCGGGCCAGGCGGTCATTGTCAGGTTGGCCATAGACCGGCATCAGCACTGTCTGAGGAGTAATCAGAAAATTGGCATATGTTGCCGGAAGCCTGTTTCCATCCTCATCATAAATCGGATCAGGAAGCGGCAATGCTATCAGATTATACGGATTCCCCTCTATGGTCTTCAACCGCTTTAGTTCATCCTCCATCAGGTTAAGCTCATTGGCGTGAGAATCAGCTGGATTGTAGCTTTTTACATAAAGAATCGTATCTTCAGGTGCAAACCTGGCAAGAGTGTCTATGTGGCTGTCTGTATCATCCCCGTCCAGATGACCATGATCCAGAAACAGCACACGACTCATCCCGATAGTCCGGTTGAAATAATCAGACAGCTGCTCCTTGGTCACCGCTCCGTTGCGGTTAAGCGACAACAGACATTCAGATGTCGTCAGCATAGTGCCGGCTCCGTCTGATTCCATTGAGCCACCCTCGAACACGAAACCCAACGCAGGCCTGTAATCACGAGTCAGCAAACCCGCATTGACCATCCTGAGATTCACCATGTTATCAAGATTGGCCGCAAATTTCAATCCCCAGCCATTGAACTGGAAATCAACTATAGAAGGCTTCCCCTCCACTTCCATGGTTATAGGCCCGTAATCACGAACCCATGTGTCATTAGTCTCTGTTTCAAACACCAGCACCTGGTCTGCAGGCAAATCGCCAAGCTGCCCACGAATCCTCGCCGCATCAGGCGTTACCACCACAAGCCGCAAACCGCTGTCAACCACTATAGCCTTGGCTAAGTTGCGGTAACACGACTCGATTTCGTCGAGCATCGACGCCCAATCCGTACCTTCATGCGGCCATGCAATCATTACTGCATTATAGGGTTCCCATTCTGCCGGCACACGGAGCACGGTATTATTTTTCACATTATTCGTCATTCATCAAAATCGCTCAAATTATCCCACACCTCTTCACGGTCACTGAGATACTCTTCGCAGAAATCCACAAAACCGTTGCGCTCATTATTACCAACTTCATGACACCATTCGCGGTAGGCTTTGTGCAAGTCTTCATCGACCCCAATCATTTTCTTAAATTCCGCCTCGGCCATATCAACACTTCCGGCCTGTTGCAGCACATCTATGAAAATATCGGTTATATCTTTCATGGCATTTCTTAAAACAGCGGGAATGTCGATGTTGTCAGAACATATTTGCGGCGGAACTCGCTATTGGTCATGCAAAACATCAAAATCCCCTGTATCAGAGTCACGATCTGCCAGATGCCACATGTAACAGCCGTGAGTAAAATAGTGATGATACCACCACCGATTTTTCCTAAATAAAAATACTGAACCCCGATAGAGCCTAACAGAATAGCGAGCAATGCCGCCACTCCACGGCTTTTACCTTCCGGCCCGCAACTGTCGAAAGCATTGTTCCGGTCGTAATAGGGCTCCTGACAGGAGCCACCGGCCTGTTGGTTATCATATGCATTCTGACTTTCATATGAAGAGGTTTGGCCATAAGGATTATGACCTTGCGGCTCTGACCGGTTAGGTTCATACGATGCTCCATCATTGACAGACTCATTCGATATCAGATCCCGCTGGCAATAGCGGCAATATGTAGCCTCATCCCTGATTACTTCCCCACAATAAGGACACTGTTTCATAACTTCAACTTTGATTGGTTGCAACACCGTAGCCATAATTATCTGGCACAGGTGCAAATAATTTTTCTATTTACCACAAAAGTAAAAAATATTTTCTACTTCCGCCTAATCATTTATATTAAAAACCTATAATGGCACTTATGTTGTAACAGAACCTCTGTTGAGCACTTTGACCGTGATACCTATCTGGCTATCATATGGTGCCGCCCCGTCGAGCCTCGAAACAATGCATCTGAACGCATGTCCCCACCCCATCATAAACATAACGGCAACAAACTCGTTGTTGCCGCGCGGAATATATCCGAGTTTATATTGTTTATCCTCAGCTTCATACCACAGACTCACGGCAAAACGGTCATGAGAGTTTTCCGGCTCATAACGCATAGCCAGCGTAGTTCCGACCGACAGGTATGGCCATGCATCATCAGCGTCGTAGAACTGACGCCCCGCAACCGTAGTCGCCAACAGATAAACCGAGTCAATCATATAGTACGGTTTATTTCTTATCATCGCTCCCAGCTTCCGACCGGTCAGCGTCAGATTCCGGCGACTCGGATGACTGTGGTATAGGCGGTATTGATGCCGGAGGCACAACGGTCTTTGCATTTCCGCCGGCCAAAGTCGATGAAACCTCGGTAGCTTCCACCTCTACCACATGGTTATCCGTGTCGACCGATTGACCGCCTTTTGCTGAATCCTTTTCAGAAACAGATTTTTCCGCAACCGCTTTTTCGGCGGCCTCACGGGCTGCAAGAATCTCATCTGTGCGTGAAACCCATTTACGCTTTCCGAAAATACGCTCCACATCTTCGGTGAAAATAACCTCGCGGCTGAAAAGCACCTCTGCCAGTTTATTGTGCTCCTTGGCATATTGGAGAAGCAGATTCTTTGCCCGCTCATACTGCTCGTTGATGATGCGCGACACCTCTTCGTCAATCATCCTTGCCCGGTCTTCACTATATGGCTTTGAGAAACCGTAAGCCTGACCGGTCGAATCATAATAAGACAAGTTAGGCAAACGCTCGCTCATTCCGTAATAAGTCACCATGGCATAAGCCTGTTTGGTTACACGTTCAAGGTCATTGGCAGCCCCTGTTGATATATGCCCTAAGAACAGCTCTTCAGCCGCACGCCCACCGAGGGTGGCACACATCTCGTCGAGAAGAGCCTGGGTGGGAGTAATCTGACGCTCTTCGGGAAGATACCATGCTGCACCAAGCGCTTTGCCTCGAGGAACAATGGTTACTTTGATAAGAGGATTGGCGTAGCGGAGATTCCATGAAACTGTGGCATGGCCGGCCTCATGACAGGCTATGGAACGTTTTTCCTCATCTGTAGTGATTTTTGAACGTTTCTCAAGGCCGCCGATTATGCGGTCGACCGCATCTATGAAATCCTGCCGCTGCACAACAGCTTTATTATGGCGGGCGGCGATAAGTGCCGCCTCGTTACACACATTTGCAATATCAGCACCGGAGAAACCGGGAGTCTGGCGTGCCAGCAGGTCAATATCCACACTGTCGTCAATCTTGATATTTTTCAAATGCACCTTAAAGATGGCAACACGGTCGTTGAGTTCGGGCAATTCCACATATATCTGCCTGTCGAAACGGCCGGCACGCAGCAATGCCTTGTCGAGAATATCAGCACGGTTGGTGGCGGCTAAGATAATCACACCGCTGTTAGTGCCAAAACCATCCATCTCAGTCAGTAACTGGTTGAGGGTGTTCTCCCTCTCATCATTGGCTCCCATGTTCGGATTCTTGCCACGGGCACGCCCTACAGCATCGATTTCATCAATGAACACTATGCAGGGGGCTTTTTCTTTCGCTTTCTGGAACAGATCACGCACACGCGATGCGCCGACACCCACAAACATCTCAACAAAATCAGAACCTGACATTGAGAAGAACGGCACATTTGCCTCACCGGCTACTGCTTTAGCCAGCAAAGTCTTACCGGTTCCCGGAGGGCCTACCAGCAAAGCCCCTTTGGGAATCTTGCCACCCAGGTTCGTATATCTTTGGGGGTTCTTAAGAAACTCCACGATTTCTTCGATTTCCGTTTTGGCTTCGGAAAGGCCGGCCACATCCTGGAATGTGACTTTCATGGCGTTATCCTTGTCAAACACCTGCGCTTTCGATTTCCCCACACTGAACACGCCGCCGGGGCCGCCGTCGCGGTTAGTCATACGGCGCATAATTATGAACCAGAACGCAATCAGCAACAGAATCGGGCCGAAAGTCCAAAGGAATGATGTCAGGTCGCTACCCTCGTCATAATCAACCGGGCCGTTATAAACACCCTGCTGCTTCCAATAGTCGATTTTACGCGCGAATTCGTCGGTCGACGGCAACGTGGCTGTGATATTGGCCCGCGCCCCCTCCTTATACTGGCTTTTCTGAAACACCGCCTTCGCCAGAGAGTCTGAGAGCTGTGCTTCAGCAACCCCCTTGCGCTTATCCACAACTATTCTGGTGATGCCATGCGACCTGGCGTTAACCGAATCGGTGATATAATTCTCAAATTCTGAATATGACACCTTTTTGGTTATGGAATTATCGTCGAGATAAAACATGCCGAAAAGAAACAACAGCACGAATGCATACATCCAATACATGCTGAACTTTATCTGGGGCCGTTTATTTTTTCCGGAGGGTTTCAAATCCGCCATAATTATCTATTCTGGTAAAATATGTGAAGTTCGTTGTTTCAAGAATTGTGTTTGCAGGAAAAATCCCGACACACGATTTGACAGTCAAGGCCTGGTTGTCAGTCAAGGTCTGGCACCTCAGTGATTACAGCATCAGCCCAAAGCTCCTCAAGATTGTAATGCAGCCGGTCTTCAGGCACAAACACATGAACCATAACCGACCCATAGTCGACTACAATCCAGCGTGCATTTCGATAACCGTCATAATTATAAGGTTTTATACGGTGGTTTTCTAAAAGGGATTCCCGTATGTTATCAGCTATAGCCGACACTTGCTGTGGAGTGCGCCCTTCACAGATAACAAATTCCCTGCAAGGTGCAGATTCGATTTCTGAAAGGTCTACAACGGCGATCGCCCGGCCTTTTTTGTCCTGTATCGCATCTATGATGAATTGGGTCAGTTGTTCGTCTGAGATTTCAGCCATCGGCTTGCTGTTGTTAATGGTGGTTTCTGTCATTAGTCTTATGTGATGTTTATGCCGACGGAAAACCGCCGCATGTAGCCGGCTCCTGATTACCGGACTGATTTATATGCCACAAAGTTAATTAAAAAAATGCAATGGAGCCATCAGCTGACGCCCCTCTTGTTTTCTTATTAAACAAAAATCTTGCCAAAAAGTAGGAACGTAGGTGAATAAATGTAAAATGTCATTCAAACCGCAGAGGTTTCACCGGCGATAGACGGCTGATTATGGCAGTGGGAATAAGCATGATAGCAAAAGCCACGGCAATAATACCTGCATTCAACAACAACCAGTCTGACAAAGAGACCATCACAGGCACATGGCTCAGATAATACGACGCAGGATCCAAAGGCATTATATGGAAACTGCCTTGAAGCCATATCAGCAACAGGCTGGCAACATTCCCGGCCAAAAGCCCCATGGCAGTCACTCTGAAACCAAGACGCATAAACACAGCCCTGATCGAAGCGTCGGTGGCGCCAAGAGCTTTCAAAACTCCAATCATCTTGATTCTCCGAAGAATGATGATGATTACACACGACACCAGCATAAATCCGCTGACACATCCCATAAGAATCAGAATCACAACCACATTGGTGTCAAGCAGTTCTAGCCAGTTGAAATATACAGCTCCGGAAGAATAGACCGTTGTAACCGCCAGGCTTTGCGGAAGACGTCCCGAAGCAAACGCATCATTGAGGCGCCTCTGCATCTCACGGGCAACAGGAATGATGCTTTTCTCAGCAAGCCCCGAAATCTCAACCGAAGCCCCCTCATCTTTTTCATATCCGCTAAGCCTGGCAAGAGCCCCGAACGGAGCGAACACAACCATATTGTCATATTCACCGAAGTCACTGCGATATATGCCACGTATGTCAAACTTACGAGGGCGCACCCCTTCAGGTGTGATAAAATATGCATCAATCCTATCGCCCGGTTTAAGGTTGAGTTTTCCGGCCATTACCTCGGAAACCGTGATGCCGCGCGAATCGGCGTTGTCAGGCAACTCCCCTTCCACTAATATCGAGCGCTCGAAACTGTCGTCATGCCCATCGCCGTAACCACGGAGCAACACTCCGAGAAAATCGTCGGATGTCTTCAATATCCCCGGATAAGAAGCGGTCAAGGCCACACTCGGATTCTTCCGGGAACGAGATTCCACATAATCACCCCCCTGCGCATCAATGATGGCAGCCGACAGTTCATGCCGCAACTCATCATCAAGTCTGACAGCCTGTCCTTCCGAACCGTAATAACCGGCCAAAGGCACAACGGTTATCTGGGAATCGAACCCCATGATTTTATGTCGGATTTCGTTTTTAAACCCCTTGACAACAGCTATCGAGAGCATCATAACCGTAAACGACACGGCTATGCCGCAAACAGCCACAACAATGGCCGGAGGCCGGTTGCGGCGGTTTCCGTCGCGAAGCGACATACGGCTGCTTATAAACGAACTAAACGACATTTCAGGTGCAAAGCTACGAATTATCAGGCTAACGGCAAAGAACCATCCACCCCTTTTGAGTTGTTATAATGTCAAAGCTGTCGCGCCGGTATATATGTCCGGGGCAAATCCGGTCAGACCATTCAAAAACCGACAGTGTTTGTTTCAACTTTGCTTTCATCACTGGCATTTTGCAGGTCGACATGCACCAAAAGCAAATCGGCCATCAGGCAAAAGCTAAAATAAAAAGGGATTATGAAATATCGCATATCATTGCATTCTCCATGCACAGCCGGGATTATGTCGGCATTATTTTTTAGCACAGCGGGATACATCGGAGCAAAAGCACAGGCACCGGTCACCCAAACCGATTCGGTCACCACCCAGATTGCTGACACTGCAGTTGTGTCCTCCTCTAATTCGACCGTCGTCGTAATCGATGACCTCGTGGTCAAAAGCATACCGGTGGCATCGATAGGCCATGATGACGACCCTGAGGCCATAAAGGAAGCCGAAAGCTACAACCCGCCAGAAGCACCTAAATTCCATGTTGACATGGCACAGAGTGCCCGCGACACCCTGGCCATAATTTCCGGCTACCCCCACACAATTTACGGCCGCAAAGCATCGTGGACATATTCCGACCCATGGTGGCACGGACTGTGGATCAACACAGCAATATATGCAGGGGCATTCGTCGGGACGTTGTTCGTGCTAGAACTGCTTCCAGAAGACGCAACAGCCTGGAACAGGGCCGAATTAAACCGCGTGCCATTCTACAAACGCTGGTTTGAGAACGTGTTTAAGAAAGGCCCCGAATGGGATCACGACCTTTTCATTTTCAACTATGTGCTACATCCGTATGCAGGTGCAGCATATTTCATGAGCGCCCGCTCCTGCGGCTTCAATTTCTGGCAGTCAATGCTATATAGCGCTTTTATATCGAACATCGGCTGGGAATTCGGCATTGAGGCCTGCATGGAGCGCCCGTCATATCAGGATCTGGTCGTCACCCCCGTCGTTGGCAGCCTCATCGGAGAAGGATTCTACAGGCTGAAACGTCTGATTGTCGAAAACGACTACTATCTGCTCAACTCGCGACTTCTCGGACACATCGTCGCCATGTTCCTTGATCCGGTCAACGAATTGGTAGGCCTGCTCAGCCCAAAGTCCTCATGCCGGAGCTTGGGCCCAGGATGCATCCAGTCACAACCCCTGTTAATCCCCTCCCCGGCTCCCGGTCAGTCTTCGGCCTTCGGCATCAGCGTCTCCGCCACATTTTAAAGAAAGATTTCTCTGACTGAATAATTGCTTATGGCTGGTTATTTTCAATTGGAACACCAGCCAAAGCTGTCAGCCGAGGAGCCTCACGCAGATATTTATTCGTCATCTCCATTGCCGACGCGGCATCGAAACGCTGCAATTCGGCCATCTGACGGGCATAATAGTCCACCGGAAGCTGCATTGAATCGATTTGCTGATGATAATCCATGATGGTAAACGGCGAATCAAGCAATGCAGTCAACCCTGACATAAGAGTGTGTTTTACCACCTCAAGTTCCGCCTCACCGACAGGTTCAGATGCAAGACGCCTGATTTCATGGTCGATTTCTTCAAGCACATCTTCAGTATGGCTTTTGTCGGTCTGGCACGTTATTGTGACGCGCCCCCCTTCAGGCGAAGCCGACAACGACGCTGAAATGCCATACGTATAGCCTTTATCCTCACGTATATTGCTCATCAGTCTGCTACCGAAATAACCTCCGAGCACAAACACCGTAAACCTCAGTTGCTCATAATCAGGATGCAAACGCTCCAACGACGGGATTATCATCCTGACTGCCGTCTGCATGGATTCCGGAGCGACATCCCAACATGAGCGGCTTATGCCATGTCGCGGTTGAGCCACAATTTTTCGGCCGACTGCATCGTCTCCCTCTCCGAACCGGATATGGCCAAACACATCTGCAACATATGCTTCAAGTTCCGGAGTAACCGCACCGGCAAGATAAATCGTTGGCACAACATCCTTAAGCAAACGGCGATGAACCAGCCGCACATCTTCGGCGCTTACCGACAACATGTCGGAAGGCAATATGACACGCGCCATGGGAGCCGATTCTCCATAAAGCATTTTATTGCCGAGTAAAACTGCTTTGTTGGCCACTTTACGCATATCAATTTCAAGCGCTGCCGCCTGTTTTGAACGTATCCGGTTGAATGACTCGTCTGGATATGTGGCATCGGTCACTATATCGGCTGCCAAAGGAAAAACCTCACTGGCTGTATGATTCAGCGAATGCAACGTCAGAAGAGTTGTATGCGGCCCGCTTTCCATGCGCATCCACGCCCCGTTATACTCCAATATCTCGGCAATTTCACCACCGTTATACCGCGAAGTCCCCTCCATAACTGTCTGGCAAAGCAGTCTGAGCGTTGCCGGATTGTCAAGGTCTGCATTCCCGGCGCCCCACACTACTGTCAAACGGTTAACAGGCTGCTGGCCATGGTTTAAAATCACCAGCTCAACCCCATTGGGAAGATGTTTACGTGTCACCGCCGGCAATTGCATCGCTTGCAGATCGTTAATGCGGGGGGCAACACTACGGTCAATTTTCTCCATCATAATCAGCATGATTGTTCAACAGTTCAAGCGCAGCTTCCAGATCGGCAGGTGTATCAATGCCGATAGTAGGGCAATCAGAAATCCCGACCCTTATCAGATAACCGTTCTGCAGCCAACGCAACTGCTCAAGCGATTCAGAAAGTTCAAGCGACGACTGCGGTAACCGGGTAATCTGGCGCAAGGTGTCTGCGAGATATGCATACATCCCTATATGGGTATAGAACCTGTTTGCTTCCGGCCATTTTTCACGCTCTACCCCACGCACATAAGGTATGACGGAGCGGCTGAACATCAAAGCCCGCATGTCATCTCCAATCACTACTTTCGGAGTATTTGGATTCTCAAGGGCGGCATATCCCTTGGTGGCTTCAAAAACACGCACAAGCGTGGCAATCTGCGTATCCACCTGGTTGAAACATTCTTTAATCTGCCTTATCTGCATCGGATCAATAAACGGTTCATCACCTTGGATATTTATAACCACATCAGCATCCGAACCGATATTATCGTAGGCTTCAAGGCAGCGGTCCGTACCGCTGCGATGCGCTACAGATGTCATAACAGCCTTCCCCCCAAACTTCTCGACAGCATCGGAGATACGGCGGTCATCCGTTGCCACCCACACCTCGTCAAGCTCTTTAAGCGCCTGGCGATAGACGCGTTCAATCATCGTCATCCCACCCATCATAGCGAGAGGTTTACCCGGAAAACGAGTCGACGCATAACGCGCAGGGATTATTCCTATGAACTTTAGATTATCCATTATGATTATTCATTGAAAACAAAACAGATGAGTCAATCATGAATCAAAACCTCCAAAATGGCACGGGTCGCTGCCACAGGATCCTCAGCATCGGCTATCGCCCCTGACACGGCTACTCCGGCGCAACCCGCATCTAACAGATTTTTCATCTCTCCTACCGGGAAATCCCCCATTGCAACAAGATGGAAATCAATGGCATTGTTGCGCATCAACACTGAGATTCCAGAATAAAACGACGCCGGGGAAATAGTTTCATCCGGAACAGGCACTGCCACATAATCAACATCAAGCCCTTTAAGAGCCGCAACATCTTCAAAGCTGCGGCATAACGCTCCAACAACGGCATGAGCACCCAGGCGCTCACGGGCTTCAGCCACAGTCTCACGGGAACCATCACGCAGAAAAACCCCATGCACCTTCAACTCGTCGACAAGATCCACATCATTTTCAATAATCATGAATGCTTCATTTTCCGAACAAAGCGCCACGAGACTATGAGCCACATCCCTGAGAACTCCTTCATTATTTTCCACACTCACTGCAGAGAGCTGTATCCATCGGCATCCTCCTTCCACGGCCATCTGCGCTTCCTCAGCCACAGAATAACGGTCTGATATTTTTGTAATAAACTGCAACATATCTTAAACTTATCATTCGTGTTTCTATCCACATCCTATGCAGATGCATCCAAATACGTTTTATCCACCACAAAGATAACAATTCTAATCAGAAAATCCCGAAAACCGCATAGCATACCTCCACACAACTTTCTGCCCAAAAGTTTGTTTAATTAATGAAAAAGTTCTACTTTTGCAACAAGTTTCAACGCCCTTTCAATCCGAATCGGGTCAATCTCCCCCCTCAGCAACATTCAACATAAACGGCATCTGCCGTCGCTCCCTCCACTATCCCCCCTCCATACAATTTCAAAGTCTATTTTACAGTCCTGACTGATAGCGGCAACTCATCACAACCATTATGCTTATGGCTGCATACACTGATGGTTAGTGGCGTCATTTTGACGGCACAAAATATTCTAAAGATTATTCTCAAAAACACTATATAATTCCCGAAAAACGATTTATGTATAATATCTCGGAATTGCAATCAATGACCGACGACGGCCTCAAAAATGTGGCCGAAGAAATGGGTCTTAAACGTATAAACCCCGCAAAACGCGAAGAACTAATCTACCGGATTCTCGATGAACAAGCCATAGCCTTGTCAGCCAATGCTCCGGAAGAAACACCACGCAGACGCGGGCGTAAACCTAAAAACACCGCTCCGCAACAGGCAAACAACGCCAACGACAAGTCTCAACCTGCCGAAAGCCAACCTGCACAGAAAAAGCGCGGACGCAAACCAATGAACAAGCAGCAAGCCCAGCCGGAAACATCTCAACCTGAATCCGACATGGTTGAAATGATGGCTGCCGAACCCGACATGATTGAACCCGTTCCGGCCGAATCAGACGACAGCGCCAACTATCAGGCCCCACGCCGGCGCGGGCGCAAACCAAAAAACATGCAGCAGCCTAAACCTCAGGGCAACATTGCTGCCGCTGAAAATCATGCCGACACATCGTCAAACGCAACAGATAACATCTCAGAAGGAGATATTCCGGTAAGTAACAACATGGAGCAGCCCTCAGCTGAACCGGAAACAAATGCCGAAAAGCTGCTGACATCAGGCCCCCGGTCAAATAATCTTGAAACTGTATCCGGCGACAATTCCGAGGCCAACCCTGAGGAACAAACAAGTCAGGAGCCTCAGATGCAAAACGATTACCGCCAGTTCCAACAACGCAAGGCTTTCACTCCCCGCGCAGGCAATCAGCCTGTAGCAGAAAACAATGGCGATGAACCCGCCGACAACCGACAGCAACAGCGGCAAAACGGGCCAAGAGTATTTGGCCGCAAGGTCGATGAATCATTCGGAGCATTCTTCCCTCATGCCGCAGGTAAAAGCTTCACCCCCCGCTCACAGCGTGAGCGCGAAGAAGCTGCCGTGGCCGCTGCCACGGCTCCGATTATAATCCGTGAGCCGCAAGCCGACAAGCAGCTTCCCGAACCCAAAGGGAAAAAAGCCAAAAAGAAAAACCAGCAGCAACAGAAACAAAACGCACCTGCAATCCCGACCTTCAATTTCAGCGGATTGCTCGAAACTGAAGGTGTGCTCGAAATAATGCCTGAAGGCTATGGGTTCCTACGTTCAAGCGACTTCAACTACCTCGCTTCACCCGACGACATCTATGTGACCCAGGCTCAGATTAAAAACTACGGGCTCAAAGCCGGCGACGTTGTGGAGTGCACAATCAATCCTCCGCGAGAAGGTGAGAAATACTTCCCTATGGAACGGGCATTGATGATTAACGGTCGCCAGCCTGAATTTGTACGCGACCGTGTGCCTTTCGAGCATCTAACCCCATTGTTCCCCGATGAAAAATTCAACCTCACAGGCGGCCGCACCTGCAACCTGTCAACCCGCGTGGTAGACATGTTCTCACCAATTGGTAAAGGGCAGCGCGCACTGATTGTAGCTCCACCCAAAACCGGTAAGACAATATTGCTGAAAGATATCGCCAATGCAATTGCCGAGAACCATCCCGAGGTCTACATCATGATTCTTCTTATCGATGAACGCCCTGAAGAGGTAACCGACATGAGCCGCAGCGTGAATGCCGAGGTAATAGCATCCACATTCGACGAACCTGCCGACCGGCACGTGAAAATCGCAGGAATCGTGCTTGAAAAAGCAAAACGTATGGTAGAATGCGGCCACGATGTAGTGATTCTGCTTGATTCGATAACCCGTCTGGCCCGTGCATACAACACCGCGCAACCAGCCTCTGGAAAAATCCTGTCTGGCGGTGTCGATGCCAATGCCCTCCAGAAGCCCAAACGTTTCTTTGGCGCAGCCCGCAACATCGAGGGTGGCGGCTCGCTGACAATAATAGCAACCGCACTCACCGAGACATCCTCGAAAATGGACGAAGTCATATTCGAAGAATTCAAAGGCACAGGCAACATGGAACTACAGCTCGACCGCAAACTGTCGAACAAACGTATCTTCCCGGCTGTCGATATCATGGCATCATCCACACGCCGCGACGACCTGCTGCTGCGCGAGGAAACCCTCAACCGCATGTGGATTCTGCGCCGTTTCCTTTCCGACCGAAATTCAATCGAAGCAATGGAATTCATCAAAGACCGCATGGAGCGCACATCCGATAACGACGAACTGCTCCGCACCATGGGCGATTGATTCACTCTCTACCACCATTGCACCACACACCAATAAACACATAGAGACGGGGCAAACCCCGTCTCTTGTCATATACCCATATACTACACCGAATTAATTCTTATTTCTTACTTCATCTACCCAACGCATCCAGCACCACACGCTCCATCACATCATAGCCGGGAGCAGTCGGATGAACCCCGTCGTCAGTATAAATCGGATTCAAAGCCCCGATTTCATCAAGAGCCATCGGTGTGTAATAATCCACAAACTTAATGCCGTTGGCATTGGCATACTGCCGCAGACGTTTGTTAAGGCTCTTTATTTTCTGTGGGGCATCAGTTATCTCCGGACGCCACCCGAAAACCATGGCAGGAAGCACCGTCGACAAAACCGGGCGGATGCCATTGGCTTTCGCAAGCTCTACCATCGACACTATGTTGCCAAACGTGCGGTCTTCATTGTAGGCATGGTTATTCTCGGCAACATCATTCGTACCGGCATTGATGACAACAACCTCCGGACGCAAATTTATAACATCATCACGGAAACGGAGCAGGAATTGATAAGAAGTCTGACCGCTGATGCCTCGCGGCACAAAGCCGTGTTTTTTGAAAAATTCAGGATGGATGCGTGCCCAATTCTCAGTAATTGAATTACCCAGGAAAACTACATTGCGCTCCTTTGCAGGCAATTGCAACACCTCGGCATTCTGCGCCTCATAACGGCCGAAATTAGCCCAATCATCCCCTGCGGCAACCATCGCCAAACATACCGACAGAGCCCCACACACCAAAATTGATTTCTTAAATCCCATTATATCATCATTTTAAACAAATTATCTTAATTCCAGCTTCAATTCCATGCCATTCCGCTTCAGCGTAAGCTCATCGGCACCAAACAAAGCACTTCCCCATGGCGTATGATACCTATATGCGGAGCGCAACTCCAACACCTTGCCATCTACAGTCAACGGCCCATCCCAACCGAAAGTAACCTTGCCCGCCGATGGAGATGCATAACATACATCCTTATCATTAACAACAACCTCAGAAGCAGCTATTGTTTCCACAAAGTTATCAAAATCCCCATATTTTTCGCGGTCTCCCATCTGGCAAATCCATATGCTACTACGTCCGGAAGCTACCATATCGCACAATTCCCCTCGGAAATCTTCCATCAGCCGTGTCGGTACAGAGCAATACAATGCCAGATAACCATCCCCTTTGCGGGCGAAAGTCCATGAATCACGCTCCATCACTGTATCCATTTTTTCCACCGGCATATAGGCATGTGTATAATCCGTCTTGTGTGATTCAGGAATAGCATATATACACACAACAATATCTCCAATCTGAGCCACACGCGGAAGAACCTCGTTCCCAGCCCAGTAATTAGGTGAATTACGCAGGTTTTTCCCTCCGGGATGATTCGTATAGACCACAGCATCGTGCGACAGCGACGCCATCCACGGATGCTGTTGATACCCGGCCTTACCCATCCTGAAATCATTAACCGCACTAAGCATCCAGCTGGCACACCGCACTGTGGTTATATTTCCTTCCGACAATGCAAAGCGGTCACGGTCAGCCGCTCTACCGGTCTCCTCAATTTCCCGCGTATAAATATCGATATAACGGTCGTAATCATGATATGGCCATGTGTCATACTTCTCAGAAATCTGTTTCGACATACTGATACATAGCGGATGAATGAACTCCTGCATACCCCAGAACAGGTGGCACTGACGTTCATCGCTGAAATCAATTCCATATAGGGGTGCATCTTCAACATTTATACTCGTGCGCTGAATAACAGTGTGGGATGTGTCATAATCTGTGGCAATTCCGGAAATCAACTTCGGGCAACGGTAACCCGAAGTTGCCAACGCCACAGCTCCCGTATTCCGGAAACCCTCATAGGTCCCGACTCCGAACATAAGTCTGACCATCGGGGAAACCACATGCACCCCGCTGAGTAACGATGATGCATATGTGCGGCCGCTCGCACCTGCAAGATACCCTCTGAAATTATGCAGAGCCATATCAAACATCAACAAATCAAGCACAGACCTTGCTTTGCGCCTTATTTCCCGGTCTTCGGCATAATCAACCAGGTTCGCCAGCAAAAGAGCCTCGACATCATAATATGTCGACAACCATTCGCTGAAACCGAAACGCAACCGGTTGTCGAGCCAAGGCACAATGAGGTTCATGGCGTGGGAAATGTGTTCTTTGCCAGTCATGCCGTTGCTGAACATCGACGACTTGTAAAGCTGACCTGCAAGCAGTTCCGCAGTATGATACAATGCCTGGTGATTTTCTGTATGATAGCAACGATAGGTAGTGTCGCGCCTTCCGTCATCCCACCAATACTTGAAATCCAACACAACGTTGCGCACACTGTCTCTGAACCCTCCGGTCATAAACGGTTGCTTCCGGTCAATATAGGCCATCCTCAGCAATCCATTGAGAGTAAAGTCATTGCAATCATGGTTGGATTTTATTGTCTTAATGACATCGTTCATATAGCGGGATTCTAAAGGTTTCCCGACGCCATGTCTGGCCAACTGCCGGAACACTCCATAGAGCCATGTCGTGTCGCCATGCTCCGAATAATACTCAAGATATTCCCTGCAACGTTGCCCAAAAGCGCCGTCGCCATCATTTCTTCCGGCATATATCGATGTCGACGACACCATTAACACAAGCAGCATCACTATGCCTAACCTTTTGCAATCCATTGAATCAATCATTATTCCGGCAGTTTTTCAAGAAATGCGGCAACACACCAAAGCAACGGAGCCTGGCCATGCATATTTCCGGGAAGAGTACGGCGGTTAATATAAAAATCATGGTCGGTCGAGCGGTTTGTGCCTTCACAAACTCCCGCTATATCTCCTGATTCATCTATCTGGGCCACAAGCGCAGGCCAAGCCTTACGAACAACAGGTTCGTATTCAGACGCATCAAGCCAACCACGGCGCACTCCCGACACCAGGGCATACACAAACATCGCCGAGCCTGAAGTCTCGCTCCAGACCTGCGGTTCATCAATCAACTGGGCCCATAATCCATCTGCCTTCTGATAGCGCATTAAAGTCGACATCATTTTGCGGTACGCTTCCATTATGCGCCCACGGTCGGCATTGTCATCAGGCAAGCAAGAAAGCAGTTCTGTCATTCCGGCCGCCATCCATCCGTTGCCGCGCCCCCAATGGAACGGCGCATCAGGCGCATGATAAAACAACCCGTTTGGACGTTGTATCTTACCAAGGTAGCGAACCATCTGCCGGGCGGCACGGTCGATATATTCCCTATCACCTGTTGCTTTGTAGGCCTGCGTCTGGATAGCCGAAACCATATACATATCATCAATCCAATAACGGGTCTGCCACGACAACCCCTCATCCAACAATTCCTTCAGACGCTCGGCCTCCGCCCCCTTTTTCCCATCCGGCATCATCCACTGGGCGTCGGCATACCACCGCCCCATCTCACCGTAGATTTCATTACCCGTATGGATATACAACTGCAAAGGCACTGTTCCGAAAACTGTATGGTCTACATGGTCGGGCTTTGGTTGCAGATGGCGCTCCCTTCCGAAAATGGGGAGCATACGCACTTCGAGCTGTCTCACCAAAGCGGTGTCGGCTGTCACTCCGGCAAATTTCAAAGCGCCGAACCATGCACACGTCTCAGGATATGTGATTTCCCGCGTAGGAGCCGGATTGGCATCAAAATTAGGATGCGGCACCTCCACAAACCTCTTTGCAACTTTTCTACCCACCGTCAATGGATTGGTAACGGATGTCCATCCTTCTGTGATATCGGCATTGACTACCACCGGAAACACAATCCCGGCAATTAAAGAGCATAATATTTTACGTTTCATGGTCTTGAAATCTGTTTTTATGCAAATTTAGCCTCAGACAGGCAGATTCCAAGTATATTTTTATGCCAATAAAGTCAACATCCGCTATCAAGGCCATGCTGTTGCATACCGACAGACATATATCCCTTGGGGCTACACCCGGCCACCCGCTTGAAATACACCCCGAAATGCGATTGGTTTGCAAAACCGAGCTGTTCACTTATCTGCTGCACAGTGTAACGGCGACTGTTGAGCAATGCCTTTGCCTGAAACACCAGATGCTCGCGTATCCACTCGCTCGCATATTTACCACTGACCTCCAGAACTGTTGTCGACAGGTATTTAGGCGTAAGACACAATTTATCGGCATAAAACGCCACATCATGCCTGTTGCAACAATGCGTTTCAACCAACCTGAGAAAATCTTCAAAAATCTGTTCTTTCCGGTTCAAGGCTTTACGGAGCAGCATGTCTGATTCAGGCAAATTTCCGAATGCGCAACAATAAATCAACGCCAACGATGCATAGACAATCTGCCGTTTCATTTTAAATCCCTGCTCAGAGAGTTTCCGCCGCAATACAACATATATACGTTCCACATCCTCGAAATCATTTCCGGAGAATTTGCATAGCGGCGTTCTGATGAGACTGTCACGGAACTTGGCCGCAATCTCAGAGGTAGCTTCCGAACCGATAAAACTGTCGGAGAAAGCAATCATCGCCAATTTGGCGTCGGGAGAGATATCAAGGCATTCACCCATCATGCCAGACACCGCCGTCAACATATCACCCCTGCCAAGCACATATTCCTTCATTCCAAGACGCAGCCGCATTCTTCCCCCGCAGCACAACAGAACCATCGAAAACCTTATTTTAAACGGCGTGCAGAATCTGACCACACTGCCCGGCTCAAATATAAATTCTGTTAAAGGTTCTGACGAATCAAGATTATCAGCCACCATAAAATCATCCCCAACAATGTCAGTGCGCCCGCTGACAGGAATCTGGGATAATTCAAGCAACCTATGACCTTTCTTCTCCTCTTTTGCTATTCTATTTTTCATCCTCACAACAATTTATTCAAACCATTGGCATGGCAAATTTAACGTTTTAAAACAATATCCCGGCTTCATCAGGGCAACAATACCAATATTACCGACTTTCAGAACAATTTCACCTACATTACGAACCGCTCTGTTTACCTTATAAAGGGGAACTTTGCAATCTATAATGGCTTATTTACGTCAAACTCCACTATCAGTAAACCGAACAACACTACACTAAATCACATTTCAATGAAGAGAATATGGATTATAGCCATGGCCGGAGCATTATGCTCTTGCTCGGGCGACAATACCGGAAAAGAATACACCCGGAGCGTCTACGTAACCTCTCCTGAAACTACAGACAGCAGTCTCGAACAATCTTTCTCCGGAATCGTAGAAGAAACCCACGGCATCAGCCTTGGCTTTAAAACCGCAGGCCAGCTTTCGCGTATACATGCCAAAGAAGGAGACTATGTTAAAAAGGGGCAACTTCTTGCCGAACTCGACGACGCCGATTACCGGCTTGGCGTTGAAGCGCTTCAGATTCAATACGACCAATTGACCGATGAGGTGGCCCGGGCTTCACGCCTATATGAGAAAAAGAGCATGTCGGCAAATGATTTTGAAAAGGCTTCGGCAGGACTGCGCCAGCTCGGTGTGCAGCTACAGGTCAACAAAAACAAACTTGCTTATACCAAACTCTATGCACCCGCCGACGGCTATGTCAGCGCAGTAAATTTCTCTCCGGCCGAAATGGTAGATGCCGGCACAGCCGTATTCAATCTTCTCGATGTGTCACGCATGGAAGTCGTGGCAGACATACCGGCTTCAGTCTATCTCAAAAGAAATGATTTCGGAGCATTCACCTGCCACAGCAACCATATCATAAACGGGCGGTTCCCGATGGAACTTCTCAGCATTGTGCCGAAAGCCGACAGCAATCAGCTATACCGCATAAGATTGGCATTCAAAGACAATGTAGCCAAGCATATCACTCCGGGCATGAATGTTGAAATCTGCATTTCATTCAACACAGATTCAGTTGCTCCACTGTGTTTACCACTCAGTGCCCTGTTCCGGCACGATGGTAACGACTGCGTGTATGTATTGGCCGAAGACTCGACCATCACATGCCGGCCAGTGACCATTGACCGTAATGCGTCAGCTGCCCAAGCTGTAGTAACCTCCGGATTATCCGCAGAAGACCGGGTGGTAAAAGCCGGTGCAGGTATGCTTCACAACGGCGAGAAAGTGCGTGTTATCGAACAACCGAGTGAGACAAACGTCGGAGGACTGCTATGAACCGTATTACTGAATTTTTCATGAAGCGTACCACCGTGTTCTGGTCGCTGATGGGAGCCATAATCCTGGCGGGCATACTTGCATTCCTGAACATGCCGAAACTCGAAGACCCTGCCGTGCCTGTCAAACAGGCAATGGTGGTTATTCCATATCCCGGCGCATCGGCCCATGAAGTTGAGTTGAATGTCGCGCAGCTAATGGAAGAAGAACTACGCGCACTGCCAGATGTGTATAAAATCAAAGCCGACTGCCAAAGCGGCATGGCAATGATCACTGTGGAGTTCAAAATGTCTGTGCTTATTGAAGACCTCGAACAACATTTCGACCTGTTGCGCCGAAAAGTCAGCGACACGGCATCAAGACTCCCGGCAGGATGCTATGACCCTGTCGTGCTCGACGACATGATGGATGTCTATGGCATATTCTACTCTCTAACCGGACAAGGATATGACTATCCGGAGCTTGAACGTTATGCAAAGTTAATACGCCGGGAGCTGCTATCTGTTCCTGGAGTTAAACGCGTATCAATCAGTGGCACACGCGATGAAGTCATTGATATAACCCTATCTAAAGAAGAACTGGCCCGTAACGGACTGCTCCCGGCTCAGCTTATGTCTGCCATCCAACAGACCGGCAAACCTGTTAACGCAGGAGCCTACCGCAGCGGAAACGAGAATGTGCGATTGCAGGTAGATGATGCAATCGCAACAGTCGACCGCCTCAGGAACATGACTGTCAGCACTCCCGGAGGCAAGCAGGTGCGTCTCGGCGACATTGCCCGCATAGAACGCACCTTAGCCGAACCCCAACGCAACGGATTTTTCGTTGACGGCAAACCCGCATTGGCCATATGCGTGGCAATGGAAAACGACGCCATCGTTCCCGACGTGGGCAAAGCCGTCGATGCCAAACTGGCCGAAACCATGACATCGATGCCGGCCGGCATGGAAACACAAAAAATCTTTTTCCAACCCGACAAGGTCAGCGATGCGATATCCGGTTTTATGTTAAACCTGCTCGAATCAGTCGTTATAGTGATTCTGGTGCTGGTATTCACCATGGGATTCCGCAGCGGGCTAATTATAGGATTCGGGCTGGTACTGACAATCGCCGTCTCCTTCCCGATCCTCTTACAGTGCGGAACAACTCTGCAACGCATCTCACTGGGAGCATTCATCGTCGCGATGGGAATGCTGGTCGACAATGCCGTAGTGATTATGGATGGCATTTTAGTCGACCGTAAACGCGGATTGGCACCCAGGGTCTATCTCTACCGCATAGGTCGCAACACGGCGATGCCGCTGCTCGGAGCCACCATAATCGCCGCCGCAACATTCATAGGCATATACCTCTCGCCTGATTCCGCCGGCGAATATGCAGGCGACCTCTTCCTTGTGCTTTGCGTGAGCCTGTTGGCAAGCTGGGTTCTGGCCTTGGTGCAGGTTCCCGTCTGCGCCCGCTATTGGCTTCCCAGGCATGACAAGCAAACCTCACACACGTCAAACGAAGCAGCCACTGTGATGAATTCCCCCGCACACCGTTTGGTGCGGAATTCTGTCGAGACCCTTATCCGGCATAAACGTCTCACAATCATATCGGCAGTATGTGTATTGGCCATCTGCATATGGGGTATGACAAAAGTGAAAAATCTGTTTTTCCCCGATTTCGACTACAAGCAATTCGTGGTTGAATGCTATTTCCCGTCGCAGACCTCCCCTGATGCTGTCAGCGCGCAACTCCACGAAATGGGAAAGACATTGTCGGCCAATCCTGAGATTGACCGCGTGGCAATAAGCATGGGAGCGGCCCCGGCCAGATATTGCCTTGTGCGCCCCATGTCATCTGGAGGCGACTGCTACGGAGAGCTTATTGTCGACTGCCGCGACTACCAGACAGTAGTCAGACAGATTCCGGGTATCAGAAGTGAACTTCGTGAGAAATACCCGGATGCCTACATCCGCATCCGCAAATACAACTTCTCCATCTCAACAACCCATACCGTTGAAGTGGAATTTGCCGGCCCTGATCCGGCTGTTCTCCGCAAACTGAGTGCACAGGCTGAGGAAATCATGCGCCGGTGCCCCTATGTCGATCCATATTCGGTTCAGAACAACTGGAAACCTACCGGCAAAACACTTATAGCCGAATTTGACCAACGCGATGCACTTCGCGCTGGAATCAACCGGGGCGATGTCGGGAATGCCCTTTTAGCCGCTACCGACGGGATGCCAATCGGCACCATGACCGACGGCGACAAAATGATGGTTGTAAACCTCAAGATGCGGAATGCCGACGGTTCAAAAATCGCCGACCTAAGCGATATTCCGGTATGGAGCATGATGAATTTCCATCTCGACAGATCAGACATAGGCAACGCGGTAGCCAGCGGCAATATCTCTGATATTTCAGACAAGGCGATTCACTCCGTTCCACTCAGCAGTGTAGCCCGCAACATACACCTCGGATGGGAAGAAGGCCTTGTTCGCCGACTCAACGGCCAGCGGGTAATCGAAGCCGAATGCGACCCGAATCCAGACATCGACAGCGCCACCCCAGCCAAAGTCACATCTGAAATCAAAGAGGCAATCGAGGCAATCCCATTGCCCCCGGGTTACTCCATGAGATGGGTTGGGGAAGGGGAACTGCAAAACGAGGCCATAGGCAATGTTATGAAATTCATGCCTATCACCTTGCTGCTAATCCTCGCCATACTTCTGCTGCTGTTCAACAGCTGGCGTAAAGTGTTTTTGATTCTCGCTTGTTTCCCGTTTGTGTTCTGCGGAATAACTGCGGCCCTGCTCATAAGCAACAATCCGTTCACTTTCATGGCCATCATAGGCATGATGGGGCTGATTGGAATGATGGTGAAAAACGCCATCGTGCTCGTTGATGAAATCAACAGGCTACACACCCGTGAGAACATGCACCCTTATAATGCGGTGGTAGAAGCAACGGTGTCGCGTGTACGCCCCGTGCTTATGGCATCATTGACAACAATCGTAGGAATGATTCCCCTTGTCAGCGACCCCATGTATGGCTCAATGGCCATAACCATCATGGGTGGTCTGACAGTTGGAACAGCCATAACCCTGATTCTGTTACCGTTATTCTACACAGCCCTATTCCATATCAGAAAACCCGACAAAACTCCGTCAAAATAACAGCCCGACAAAATGAACTTCCACATAAAAACACTGTCAGCCATGGCAACCGCGGCAATCATTGCCTCGGCCGCCATGGCACAAGAGAACATCTCGCTGACACAGGCTGAATGCCGTGCCATGGCACTCTCTGCAAGCGAACAACTGCAACAGGCTGAAAACTCCCTGCAACAGTCCACTCTCGACCGGAAAATTGCAAACACAGCTTACCTGCCGAAATTTGAAGGCTCGGCCACAGGAGTCTACATGCTTCCGGATATTGATATGATGGGCTCTAAAATGCGCATGAGAGGCACATATATGGCCGGAATATCACTTGTGCAACCAATCTACACGGGTGGCAAAATAACCGCCGGGCGCAATCTTGCCCGCATCGGCGAGAAGGTGGCATCGGAACAGCTCCGCATGACCCGCATGGATGTGATTGCCGAAGCCGACCGTGCCTACTGGACTTTTATCGCCGTCACTGACAAAGTAAAACTGATGGACACTTTCAGAGCCATGCTCGACACTCTATATCAGCAGACCGCAACAGCGGTAACCGTAGGCATGGCCACTGAAAACGACCTTCTAAGGGTCGAAGCAAGAAGAAGCGAAATAATATACCAACAGCAAAAGGTTTCAAACGGGGCAGAACTATGCCGTATGGCCCTATGCAATGCCATAGGCATTGACACCGGCACAAGGATTATGATTGACGAAACTTTACCGGCACCGTCCACACCAGGAATCATGCCGACCGACATCTCAGACCGGCCCGAACTCCATTTGCTGCAAAAGCAGGTTGAGGCATCTCAGCAACAAGTGAAAATGACACTCGCAGATTTCCTACCTACAATCGGACTGAGTATCGGATATAACTATTACGGCAACATAAAACTCAACAGCATGGTCGACGTCGGTGGAGGTATGCTCATGCCCTACTCACAGGAATTCCGCGACGGTATTGCAATGGGGCTGCTGTCAGTGAAAATCCCCCTCTTCCATTGGGGGGAAGGAGCTAAAAAAGTGCGCCGTGCCAGACTCGCGGTCAACAACGCCAGCCTCGACCTGGAGCGCACATCACGTCTGCTCCTCCTTGAAAGCCGCCAGGCAGTTATAAATCTTACCGATGGATACAATATGATAGGAGCGGCACAGACAGCCCTGAACCAGGCAGAAGAGAACCTGCGAGTAACCACCGACCGCTACAGTGAGTCGATGGCCACACTTGCCGACCTTCTCGACGCGCAGACACAATGGCACCAGTCTCGGTCAAACCTCATCGAGGCCCAGACCCAATACCAGATTTATCTCACAGATTATCTCCGTGCCACCGGCCATCTCGAATAGACTGGCGCTGTGTCTAATTTCTAAGTGCACCCCAAAAGTTTTCTGTCCAACTTTTGGGGTGCACTTAGAAATTAGACACAACGCCTTTATATATCCGGATGGCGAGGGTGCTGTCAGTAATCGCGCAGCGCTTTGCTTGGCTAAAAAATGGTTCAGATGGTAGAAGATTGAGAGGGTGTTTAATAATGAATGTTAATATTCGGGAGCCGATTTAGCAGCATC